>TARA_R100000742_G_C4279550_1_pt1 | contig 9728 bp, 20 predicted proteins | sample TARA_R100000742 | Tara Oceans TARA_R100000742 (sample SAMEA2623309) | marine metagenome | biome: marine biome (ENVO:00000447); feature: deep chlorophyll maximum layer (ENVO:xxxxxxxx); material: "saline water (ENVO:00002010), including plankton (ENVO:xxxxxxxx)" | depth 40 m | reverse complement strand
ATTCTGTATTTGATCATAAGTTGGTAATCTTAAATGTGTCCATATTTTATCAAATAATATTTTACCATCATTACTCATTCTATCTCTTTCAAGTCCTTCTAGCTGTACTAATAAGTCTATAAGTTTTTTAGTATAGTCTGATGCTGTATTTAATTTCATATAATCCACCTTTTGGTAATGTTAAAACCTATAAATAGCCTTAAGGGTAGTAATTCTACATGAATACCTACAGCACCATCCATAGTTGCACTAGCTGAAAAACTAATGCTAATTAAGTTTAAAAATACTATTTTAAATTGTTTTGTTGGGTAAGAATCACTCTTCTTCAGTGATACTAGTTTTAGACTCATAATGTCCAGTATTCTTAATGTTGTCATATAATATCTCCTGTTTTTTAAATTTCATTGTTGTACGTTCATTTATATCATGATCATGAACAATAACATAGGCATCATTGCCTTGTATTTTTTGTATCTTATCATCTTTAATATGTATTTCTACTAATCCCATAACAACTCCTTTGGTATGTGTTAGAGCAGGGCATAGAAAGATAGTGAATATTAATTATATTTCCATGCCCTAATCATTATGTTCTTTTACTGAATGTAAAGGTGCTCCAATCAAAGTTAAGTGTTATATGAAATTTCTCCATATCACGAGCTTTAATTGCAAAGAACTCTCTTAATTTTCCCGAAGGATCAGTTTCTCTATTTGGGTTTGGTAATTGAAAACCCAATAAAACATCAGAGAGTTGCTCTATTGTTGAAGTGCCTTTACCGCTATGTAAATCTAAGTCCTTGCCTTCTCGCAACGCTACTGCAGCGAATTTTGATATATGATGTATTGCAATAATCATAATATCTAGTTCTTGTGCTATGTCTTTTAATGCTGCGATTGCAGTTTCTGCTTTTTGAAATTCATCTTTTGAATATTTAGATGGAATCCTAGCTAAAACATCTACAACTAGTAATTTACAACCACTTTCAGCTACAAAATCCCTTAAGTTATCTACGTCAGGTGAAGATGTTTGCATACTAATATGATTCATAGAATCTGTTGCTTTTTCCAGTAATTTAGTATCTTGAGTCTCTAAGGCATGCTCTACATCTTTCTTGGTAACACCAAGAGATGCTTGAATAAACCTACGAGACATTGTATGCTCATCTACTTCTAATGAAAGAAATAAGCATTTTAGATGTGTTATTCTTGTTAATATGTATTGTATGATAGCTGTTTTACCTAAAGCTGTATCTCCTATTAGTGTGATTAACCAACCAGTTTTAAATATATGTTCTTTTGGTTTCATAAATGGAAATATTGACTGTAGGTCAAATGACCTTCCTTTATAATCTTCTAGATGGTAGTTTAATAAATTCTTTACCATGCTTTCAGAATTAAGAAGGTTTTGTGTTTCATTAAGATTCTTGTACTGATATAAAGTACATTTGCTATCACAGTAAGGAACAAGAGTAGGATGATTACAACCATGATTGTATTCTCTACGTATTGTATCTGTAACAATTTTATTAACTTCATTTTCAGGTAATGGGTTATCCATTTTAGCCATATAGGATTTAGCTAGATGATTACAAGCATCTTTATCAAATCCTAACTTACTATACCAAATGGCTACTAAAGCAATTAGATGTATATGTCTTTTCTTTTCAACATATCCAGCTCTATACATATGTTGTGCACATGTAATATATTTTGTTGTTCTAGCTTTAGTATTTCCTTGAAATATCTCACGTACTTCTTCTACATTAGCTCTACTCATGTCAACGGGTTCTAACCCATCAACACTTTCGTGATTTATCTTTTTAAGTTTAGTATCTGGGATATTTCTAGCCATTGTTTGAATCTCATCGTAACGCAAGAAAGTAAAATCAGACTTATCTAGTGGAATTTTAAATAAATTAGACTTTATATTAAAGCTATAACCAGCTCTAATAAGTCTTCTATTATCATAGATTAAGTCTATACTGTTGCCAAAGTCACGCTGCATAGTGCTGCGAACCTGATCGGCTAGTTTTTTACTTTGTTGTGGTTTAAAGCCATAGACATTAGCTAAGTGAATATGAAAACCAGTGCCTGAAAACCATATTTGATAATGGTTATCTTCAATGCCTAGTTTATTCATCGTATCAATTACTTTTTTAACATTTTCTATAGTTTTAACTCCATTGATTTCATCTCCATCAGGTGATTTATGAAAATCAATATCCATTACAATTTTATCAACAGATTGTTTTCCTGCAAAACCTACCACAGTTTGAGTTTCTTCTAAATAACTCTTTATAGAATCATCATAAAGATACATACTGCGGTAGATTTCTTTACCAAGATTTTCTAATACTACTTCTTTTGAAAATCTTTCTATTGGAACAACCTTATTACGATTACTTACATTACCTATTGCGTATTCTACGTACCAATTAGACATAGTAATCGCCTGCCTTTACAGATCTAAAGCTTCTGCAAGCCCTGATTTTTTAATTGCATCTACATCAGGAGTTGATGTTGTTGTTTCTGATTCACTATCAGGTGGTTTGTAAAACTTTACCCATCCATTATCAATTTGTTTTTGCAAATCGTTTTTAAGATAATTATCATCATCACTTATTGAGCCTACCATATTGTGGTAATTCCAATAATTTTTACCATTAGGCTTTGTTTTAGTTGTTGGATAGCTGATTACTTTAATTTGCCTTCCAACAACATCTCTTAACCATTCTTCTGGTATCGTATGATCCGCTTGTAATTTTAAATCTTTTTTGCCAAGTGCTTTTTCAAAGAATGTTCTTATTTTAAAAGCACTATGCCAAGATTTAGGGTCAGAACTGGGCAAATCATGTTTTACACTACCAAATATAGTTAGTTTATCTGTCCAACCATCTTTTACATTTAATTCAATATCCATAAATAAATCTGGAACGAATTTAAGAAATGTATCTTCTGGTTTGTATTTTAGGGTTACATTAGATATAGTAACTACTTTTACGTATCCTGCCATTATGCAGTCTCCTTTTCTTTTTTGTTTTCTTTTCTGATGCCTTCTTGTACATCTTTTAATTTAATATATTTAGCTAATACTTCATCTTTAGATCTTTCTGATTCCCCTAGCCATTTATCAATTACTCCAATTACACTTTCTTTAGAGTTTGATTGTGGGGGAAACTCTACAGATTGTGCAAGTGCTCTTAACTTAACAACTTCATCTGGTACAGTTTTTACAGTACCTGACGTATTTGCAGCTAAAGTTTCATAATTAGGGATTTTAGCACTATCAGGATTAGAAGGATCATAGTCAAGGCCTTTTAGGTCTTCGTTAAACCATAGTTCTATACCTAATCCAGTTAACATACTGCCTGCTTTTGCAATGCATCTTCTAATAGTATTTTCAACTTGTACCATATCTGGCTTTGTTGCAGCTTGCATTTGAAAGTTACGTACTGCTAAACATTCTTCATGTTTATGTTCGTCTCCTTCTTTATCTGTAGCTGTTACAGTAACTGCAACCATTGCTGTTTTTGTATCTGGATCAAGCATATACCTTGATGTCCATTGACGACCATTTTCATCAATATTTTGATATTCATGTACCTTGTATTCTACATATTGAAAAGATTTTTTTACAATATCATGAACTACAGCCCACGATAGATAATCTGCTTTGAAATTTCCATTGCCTTTGGTTTCTACAAATGCTTTATATGGTTCATTTCGCAAAGTTTTATAAAACTTATTCATTATTTTTATTCCTTTTTATATTATTTAAATGGTGATTCTAGAAATTTCTTTAATCCATTTTTTACTTTTGTAAAGAATATATCTTCTTTACCTCTAAAGTTATTTGATTTGTTTTTTCTTGGTGGCATTACTATCTCCTATTATTATTATTAAAAATTAAGGAAGCAGTGTTAAAGTGATTGAATAAGGTACTGCGGAGTTCCTTACTTTACATGACACTGACAAAAGGAGTCCAATAACACTACTTCCGATTTTAATTTTTTGTAAGTATTGCTGTAGCCCCTGCATTTTATTGTTACAGCTTTTGTGGTGCACCTGTAGGTTCTAACTAATACTTACAAAATTCATTTTAGCTTAATCCAAAATCCGATATTGTACGATCATGTAAATCTATATGACGTTCTAGTATCTTATTTGGTGTTGTGCTCTTTAACGCTTCAGTACAAGCATTATATAATGACCATACGTTCTTACTTTTAAAGTCATCATAAGGTGCATTGTTCCAATGTTTAAAGGCATTTTGTGCTTGTCTAGCTTGTAATACTTTATGGCCAATCGCTCTACCTATAAAACTATAAGCATCATTAGTATCTATCTTTGTATCTGCCATTTTATAAGCATCTTCTACAATTCTAATGAATTTATTTTTAGTATTATAGATTACGCTTACAAGCTTTTCTTCTAAGTCGTTCCATACATTTTTTGTATGTTTTCTCATGTAAGTAACATCGCCTGTAAAGGCCATATTATCACATACGAATATTGTAGCACCTGAACAAAATCCATTAGACATACTTTTATCGTAGCTACTACGAATACCAATAGCATGTCCAATTTTATCTTCTATATTATCACGGTACTGCAGTAGTCCAAAGAATCGTTGATCTTTTCCCGATACTGCTAGTTTTTCTCCAACATATTCCATGCCTAATAGATCATCACAAATCTTTTTTGTATTTGTGAGTAAGTCTATAAAGGGTACTGGTTCATATGTTTGAGTTCTTTCTGGCAATGGTATTGCCTGTAGTTCTGCTGGTGTGACAGCTCGTCCACCACAGTGCATCATAAATGTGCTCATTTTATTTCTCCATTAGTTATTTGTTTTGTAATATTTTTGAGTGTTGTGACTCTAAATCATTACATAGATAGACATAGGCAGGGCCCCAGTGAAACATTTTTTGTTCATGTGCTGTTTGAGGTGTAATGAAATATTTATGAGGATATATTCTGTTATCATATTTATCCTTTTGTAATATTTCTACATATGCACCATTATCAGGAACTCTATCTTGTCTGACACTTATTGAACGTTGTCCAAATTGTGCCCAGTTTATTTTATTTATTTTAATGCTCATTTTCTCCCCAGTTGTTTATTCCTAGGGCTATATGAAACAATGATGGAGTTAAGGTTTTATAAGTACCTAATCCACTTTTAGCTCTTTTTGCTTGTCTTTTTACTAATAAGTATATTTCTTCTTGAATTAGTTCCATTGTGCCACTGCCCAAGCGAAGTCCTTGATCTTTATATATTTTTTTAATTTGTTTTTGTGTCATGATGTTTCTCCTTTAAACATTTCAAATACTTTTTCATATTCATCAGTTAGTTTTCGATATATTTCATCCAGCTCTAGATTCTCACGGCTAATGTGACTATATCTAAAAGCACTTAATGAATCTATAATTCGTTGAACTTCTTCTTTGCTATCAAAAGCGATAGCAGGTCTTTTATCAGGTGAGTTTGTTATTTTCATTATTTTATCCTAATTTAGTTTTGTAAATACCCAGAGCCGATTTGTGCTGTCTTTGAGATCGTCATCTCTCGGAAACGTTCAGTTTACTCTGAACAGTTCTTATGCCATAACATAAGAATACTCTGGGTGTTTACATTTAACCACATAACGTAATTATTTCATTTCTGTTACAACTACTGTTTTTAATCCAAGATTACTACTTGAATCCAATTTCTTATTTACTGCTTTATTAGTTAGATTTTCTTCTTGACTAACTATTTCTCCATCGTCATTAAGAATTTCTACTTTATATCTTCTAGTATCAGTAATTGCATCAGATGTCTTTCTTACTATACTAGACGATAGCCTAAGTATTCCATTAGCTGTCATCGTTAAGTACCCTAATATTTTAGTAAATTTCATAGCTTGTGATATATTCATGTTAATCCTCCTTATTTCTTTTTAGAATCCATGCTTTTAGTGCATTTACTGCTGCATCTTTAGATACGTTTTTACTTTGCACGATGTATTCTAGTTCTGTGTCTATTGCATTGTCAAATATTGGAAACAATCGTTCACATAATTTGTCAAAGTTATATCCAGATTCATCTTTCATAGTTCTTCTCCATTTTACTTAATCTTTCATCTAGAAATCTTAAATGATCAATCATGTGCTTATGGATACTTTTAACATTTATAGTGTTAAATTCTTTAACGTCTTTTGCTTTATTGATACAATATTCTAGATCATCTCTTAACATCATTAGTTCATTAATATGAAAACGAAGTGCAAGAGTATTAAAAGACGGTTTTTTAAGTGTTTCTGAAATATGTTCCATATGATTTCCTATGAATTTATTTGTGATTCAATCCACTCATCAACATCTGAGTGTATTTTATTTAATTGTTTATTAATGTTCTTTTCTGTAAAGCGATATGTACCAGTTTCTGTATATTCTTCAAAGCATTCTGTGCATACAGGTACATCTTGAGTAATACGACTTTCTTTTCCAGAAAATGGGTGTATTGCGGTATTTGTTACTTCTTGAAAGTATATTTCCGCATTTGGGTGAAATTTGCATTTCATAATTTCTAACTCCTTTTAATTAAGTTAAAAATAAAGGAAGCCAGTAATTGTAATATATAACTTGTTTGTTATTGCTCCTTTTGTCTGTTCGTAATATATTCTTTTTGCTACCTATTTTCAAGTCAATTATTCTTTAAATTGCGTTATCTTACTATATATTTAATACCATCAACACTTCTTATTAAATAGATCTTTTCCCATTTGTAATGTTCTGCACAATAATAATTTTTAGGTTCTATAATATAAAATGTATCGTTATCAATATAGTATTTATGTGTTTTATTATCTCTATCTGTTAAAGAATGTGATGCTGTATTAGCACTACATCCATATAACATAATTAAAATTATGAACCCTAGTGGGTGCATTTGCTGTCCTTTTGTCCTTTTCATGTTATTTTTCCTTTAATTAATAGAATGGCTCAAGATATATCCGGCTTTGTAGAGAATACTCTGCACACAGACGGTTTTATCTCTGTTGGCTTCAATACCTTGAGCCTATGATAAAGAATGTTTCAGGTGAGGGGAAACAGACAAAAACCTAAAGTTCATTTTAAATTGGCTTGAACTTTGAACTTACCAATAAGTACTTTTAGAATAATCGTATTGGATTATTATTACGATGATTGAAAATATCTTCAATCATTCTAAAGTATTCTTTTTGTGTTTCTTGTTTAATGAATCTAGAAGGTACTAAGGAGACCTTATGTACAAATACATCATGATTAAAATCGGGATGTGTTAAAGTATCAATATAACTAAGTACAAAAGTCCTATGACGATATATTTTATCGCTATATTCTTTAAATTGAGTTATTTTACTTAACAATTCTTCTACAGATTCTATGCTTTGAGATACCTTAAAATTCCCACGCTTAAATTCATTCATTACTGTTTTAGTATGTTCTCCAGTTAACAGTATTATAAGTGTGGTTATTGGATAAGGATGTCTTTTAAGAAACCCTGCTAGTATTTTATAATCATGGTATCCTTCAACACAAAAGTGATTCAGTACATTCTTGTATGACCAAGATTTTTGTACAGAATTAAATTGTCCAATGTCTGTTTTAGACATTTTTGTATACATATAGTACACAGGAACTCCTAGCTCTTTACACGCTTCAAAAGTGTGTTGTCCTTCCATTATCTCGTGTGAACGAGTAACTTTTATAGGATTTTCAGAAGTTAGATTTATTCGTTGAATTTCATTCATGATTTCCCTGACATGAGCAGGGGATACTTGTCTATTTGATGCTACAAATTTGAATTTATCATAGTCTCCAGTTTTATAGACCTTTAATGTTTCCAGCTTGTTATTTATTGTTTGTTTACTCATTTGTAATTCCTTTTTTTATATAACTTGGGATATATCCCAGAGTCTTGTTCAGTTAGTACTTTAAGATAAGGGTGCGTTTCAGCACACATTCATTAAAAGAAATGGTGCGTAGCAACCTTTAAAAAAGACTACAAGGAGTTCCCTGTAGTCTTAGTTAGGTTGGTTATGATCTGTTTAAATCACGTCCAACAATTAGTTTACTCCATGCAGTTCCATCTTTGGATACCATGAAATGGTTATCATTATTTGATAGTGACAATCCCATTCCTTTAAGAACGAGGATAGTTTTATCAAGTTCAGCATGTGCAGATTCAATATCTGATTCTTTTGCACATTTAAACCACATGTTATAATATATGTCAGTATCGCTATCAGATTTGATAGTATCCCAATCTGATTCTGATAATGGTGTATCTTTAAATTCACCATCTACTTTAGTCGCTTTATTGATCCATACAAATGATTTAGTTATTGTACGTTCTTTAGCTGCTTGAATTGCATCTTTTAGTTTTTGACTTATAGCCATTATTGACTCCTTTGTTATTATGGTTACGGCATTGTGCCAGAGATAGAGGAAACCGATCCCCTAAATCTATATTAGTTTAAATAGCATTACTGCTATAGTTATGATGCATATTGTAACATGCACCCTATATATTACTTTCATGATCTGTAAATGGCTCATATTTAAATCGCTCCAAATACGAGCCAAATTACTGTAGCCATACCTACTATAGCCGAAGTGGCTAAAAGTGAGCAGAAGGCTATAATTACAGCGTTATGAAGCATGATTAGGAACTGATTCATTAGTTTCATTACTTGATTTCCTTTTATACATGGTTTTTAACTCTGTTATTTTGTGTCTGAATAATGCTTGAGGGTTACCCTGTTGCACTTCAGATTTGATATGCTTTGCTTGATTGATTACTTTTCCAGCACCGATTGCAGTAGCACCGATGAATAGCCAACCAGCATTTTGTATTTTATCTTTAATTCGATTAGACATAAGAACTCCATAGTTATTAGGTTAAGTGAAAGTTTGCCTGTGTTATTAATATACCTACTTGGTTATCTCACGTACGCACTGACCGAGGTAAGTGTTTGGCTTTATTAATCCACTAATAAGAGTGACTTAATAGTGTATGTTACGAGCATAACACAGGACTTCTTAAGTAGAATGATTTCAATGGATTTACCATCAATCTTGAAAAGAATGTGAACCACTTCCATACACAAAGGAGAGAAGCGTACAGGCAGGATAGTAGGGATTTATATATATAGGCTAATATAGCAGGGATATAAGCAGGAGGAGAGTCGAGATGTCAGAACATACATCCATCTAAGATACGGCTTTAGTCCGGTTAACTAGGTCTCGATGTAACTTAAAGTTTCAACTCAACCTAATTTAACCCCTTCAACCCGTTTTAGAGGGGGGTAGTACTAACATGTTCCTCTCACTCCCATTCTACATATAATTTCGAAGTAGAGTACTATGGAACTAATTAGCTTGTTATTAGTTATATAGATGTATTAACTTAAAGTAACACTTTAATGAAGCGTAAACTTAGAAAGACATACGAAGTATTCAATGTGAATACAGGCAAGTGGGAGGAAACGACCATGACAGATGACGAGTACGAACACTTTTCAGAATCATCTACTAAAACAGCAGATGAGCTAGAAGCTGAGTATGAGATTATATCAAAGATAGTAGCACAGAAGCTAGGTTATGCTGAAAAAGATGAGAGTAGGGATTAAACGTATTAGTAATAAAACATATAAGTAGTACTAATACGTTTTAGTAGTACTAATACGTTTAAGTAGTA
>TARA_R100000742_G_C4279552_1_pt1 | contig 9750 bp, 4 predicted proteins | sample TARA_R100000742 | Tara Oceans TARA_R100000742 (sample SAMEA2623309) | marine metagenome | biome: marine biome (ENVO:00000447); feature: deep chlorophyll maximum layer (ENVO:xxxxxxxx); material: "saline water (ENVO:00002010), including plankton (ENVO:xxxxxxxx)" | depth 40 m | reverse complement strand
TAGAACTGGTGAAGAAATGTACAACATAGCTGGATTTGGATTAAATAATAAACTTGACAGAGAACTTAATCCTGACACAGAAGATGCTTCTGCAGTTAATCCTATAACAGGTAGAAATGATTTAGAGGCACCACAAATAAATACAAGAATAGAAGGATATGCAAGCGGTTTGAATATGGTTGCTGGTTCTATTATTCCAGGAGTTGGTCCTATAGTTCAATTGCCTGCATCAGCTGTATTGCCATCTACAGAAGGTATTGACCAAGCTATATTCCCATATGGTAGACCTGCTTATAAAGTAACTGACCCATCATATTGGGTAGACGCTACACTACCTTCTTGGATTAATAAACTTCGTGCTGCTAATGGAAGTACAAGTAGTCCTGAATTACAAAGAGCTTACGCTAATAGAGTAAAAGAAATACAAAGAGCTATGTTTACTACTGGTATCTATGATGATAGTAGTCCAGAAGCAGAACAAGAAAGTTTAGAAAGAGCTAAGAAATTAGCTAATTCAATGTTGAAGTACCAAGCTTTTATACAATTTGTTATGCCTACAGGTGCAACAGTTAAATATGAATATGAAGTTGGTCCTGAAGGTGCTGCATTCTTAGACCCATTTAAAGTTAAAGAGAATGACCCTCAGCATAAGTTTTTTGCTGATACTTTATTTGCAGATGCATACTACCAAATGTTAGCAAAAAGAAGTGGTGATAGAGTTGCAGCAATAGCAGACTTTATAAAGATGTTTGGATTTGACCCTACAGCATTAACTACTTCTAAATCTAAAGCTATACAACCTACTACTTATACAACTGAAGGTGGATATTTTTATAAGCAAAATAAAGAACTTATGGATAGACACCCTGATGTTTCTTACTATCTGTTTCCAGATAGTCCTTTAGATGAGTTTGATTATCAAGCATGGGCTGATGCTTTTACACAAGGTAAGAGAATAGACTTATCACCTGAAGAATTTCAAAGAAGCGTAAGACAAGCTCAAGGTTCATTAGCTTATGAAAACTTTAGAAGATTAATATTAGATACACCTTACTATCAAGGTTTTTCTATAGATAAAAAATTTGAAGCATTGTATATGTATAAATTAAATTTACAAGAACAATTTCCTGGTTATGGTACTACTTCTACTACACCTACTCCTTTAGATACAGATGCTAAGATTAAAGCCTTTAATCAGTTACTAAATGCAGAAGCAGGTAAAACTGTAAAACTACCTAATGGTGAAACAAAATTTATAGAACAATTAGATGTTGTTCAAGGTGCAATGAAATACATAATGGCTAGAGAAAAATTGCTTAAAGGATTAAAATATGAATACGGTGCTAATGCTACTTTGTATAGAGCAGAAGCTACTAAACAAAGACAGTATTTAAGTTTGTTAGCTAAACAGTTAATGATGCAGCACCCTGATTTCTACTATATATGGTATGATATATTCCGTAGAGAGATTGAAGAACAAACTACATTTGGAGCATATAACTAATGAGTGAAGAAGTAAAACCACAACTTACTGAAGAAGAAATAAAATTATTAGAGGATATATTAAACAATAGAAAAAATGTTCCTTATGAAGATACTAAAACTTCTGTTCTTGATATAGCTAGAGATATTAAACAACAATTCCAATCTGGCGTAGAAGAAGCTGACTTTGACGAAGAAGAGTTTTTAGAATTTTGGGGAGTCTTTGCTTGGATACCAAATATGGTTTGGAATGAAATAGTATATAAATCTATATTAAAACCTGGAGTAGAAGCAGTTACAGAGGTAGGTCAAGCTCAGATAGATGACCCTGCTCCTGATAGACAACAAGAACAAGGTATGAGTTATACCAAATGGACTAATATGATTTCTTATTCCTTAGGTAGAAGATACGATGAATTAGAACCTGAAGTAAGAGAAGGATTAGATTTAATATATAACACAGTAGACCCTGCTAGTTTAGACGAAATATCAAGTATGGCTGGACAACATCACGAGGCTATGATTGATGCAGTTATTGCAGGTAAAGACCCTAGAGATATAGTTATTACTGTAGATGATGCAAATATGGAAATACTTGCTGAGTATTCATCAGAAGCAGATTTGTCATACAAAGCTTATTTAGAAAAAGAAGCAAGAGAAAATGGATACAGAGATGCAGTATTGACATTAACTGACGAAGCTTTTGCGACAGGACAGAGAGCACAGTTAGAAGAAGGTATCATTACTCCTGAAGAATATTTAGATAATGTAGATAAAAGGTTAAGAGATTTAGACATAGATGTAGAAGCATATCTTGAAGCACAAGATGCTGGTGCATTACCTCCAGGTACAATGGGTGCACCGCAAAATGAATTTATGGAAGTAATTGATGACCCTTTCTTGCAAGTTAGTGCTTTTAATTTAGGTCAAACTAATTATTACGGACTAGGAGATGTAGACCTTAAAGGACCTGTATATTCTAATACAGATGAAATACCATTGTATGAGTATGGATTAGGGAGACAGTTGTTTGCAAATGCATCTGCTGAAGAAATTATGGAAGTACAACTTTTATTAGTAGAATCAGGTTTCTTAAAACCATTTAGTTTTGTTTATGGTGTACTTGATAACAATGATGGTGGAACTTTACAAGCTATAGAAAGTGCTATGTCTAGATTTAATATTAATGGAGAAGCTGTAACAAGAGAAGACTTGTTAAGCATAATGTCATTACCAGGTGCCACACCACAAAACTTAACAGTATTTATTAAAGAGTTTTATAAAGATACATTAGAAGATTATGCATTTGGTACTAATAATTTTGAAACTTCTGACAGTTATGGAGTTAATTACAATAGTGTATTTACATACATTAAACCAAACTTTAATGATTCTAAGAACACTATAGGGGCTGCTATTGAAAGAGGATTAGGTAGACCTGCAAGTACTAGCGAAATTGAGGCTTATGTAGATTACATAAACAAAATTTCTTATGATTTACAAAAAGAAAATTTTGCTATTAATCAAAGAAATATAGATAAACAAATTGAAGCAGAAAGACAAAGGCAAATGGCTTCAATGCAAGGACAACCATATGATAATGAAGTTGTACTTGAACAACCGTTATCTGGTGAAAATATGGGACAAGCATTGTATTCAGGTTTTAACGATTTTGTAAAAGAACAATATGGAGGTTTACTTGAAGGCAATCAACAAGCAGCTCTTTATAATAATGCTTTTGTTAATATGCTTAATTCAATGTCCAATCTTGGCAGATACAGTCAAGGAGGATAGTTTGAAAAACGAATATAATATTGACGAACTATATTGGTTAGTGCAAGCAGCTACAGCATTTTTAACACAAGATGGATTTGAATTTAAAGAAAGCAATGGTCCAGTTAAGAACCCAACAGACCCAGGTGATGCTGCTTATTTAGTATCTATTGCTTTAGCTGAACACGGTAATAATGAAAGCAAAGTAGCTTATAGTAAAAAAAGTAACATAACAAATGTTGTTGATGGTGTCGTTACAGATGATTGGGGATTGTGGCAAATTAATGATGGTAAAGAAATATTAGAATACCTTACATCAACATCGCCACATACTAATTCTAATATCACTATATTTAAAAATAAAAGTAGAGCAGAGTTTAAAAAAATGATGTTGAATCCTTTTTATAATGCTATTGCTGCAGTTGCTGTAGCACAACTTGAATCTGATGACAATGGTTCTAATTTTAGTGAAGAGTTTCAAGGTGTAAATAATTGGTCTACTGTTAAACAAAAAAAGATTATGATTTTAGAACCTTTGCAACAAGTAAGTTCTATTGCAGGAAAAATGGAAGTACAACAACAAATGACAGACAAACACTTAGAATACTGGGATGAGATATTTCAATCAGATATAAAGAATATAAAACCAGCAGATGAAATAATAATAGAACCTCGACCTCAAGTAGAAGAAGAGCCTGTAGATTTTATGTCTAATATGGTTGACCTTTTAAAGAAAGCAAATCAAAAAAGAGAAGATAAAAGAAATGAAAATGTTACGACTGACCCTTTGTTTAAAAACATAATGGAGGGAGGTTATTATGACATTACCTAAGGAAAAATTAAAAGAACTTATTCAAGCATCAAAAAATAAAATGGATATTGAAAAACAAATTCGCATAATAGAAGATATTAAAAATGATAGAAGACCTTAAAAAAAAGTTAAAAGATATTCATTTAGAAATTGCAAAACTAAAAGATGAAATAACTCGTGAAGAATTTGGTGACCTTGGCCATCAAGCTCAAGAAGATGCCGTAGGTGAATTAGAATATCTCGAAAATAGTGCAAAGGAATTGGAAAAAGAAATTAATAGGCTGCAACAGCAGGATACAATTGGTGGAAGAACTTTAGATAACGCAAGGTTAGCAGCTGAATTTGACGAAGCAGGATTAACAGTTGAAGATTTAGGATTTGTAACTGAAACTACTCCCCGCACCATGTGGGTTAGTAATCAGCCTGTCCAGATACCTTCATCAAATTACGATAATCTTAAACCTGTAGATACTCCAGAAGCAGTAAAAGCTTTAGAAGAATTAAAGTTTCTTGAAAAACACATAGAAGAAATAAATAAAAAATTAAAGGCAATCGACAAATTAATTTATGATGAAATTGGTCCTAGTCCTAAGAACAAAGAACAAAATGATAGATTAGCTGCAGCACTAGATAAAACAAAAGCTTATAAGTTATACCTCGTACAAATAGATTACCGTATTGCAGACCTAGAACAAGTAGTAGAAGGTGCCAAATTAGGAGACTGGAAAGAGCAACAAGCTGAAGCAGCTAAAGCAGCAGGAGTTGAACCGCCAGAAAATATTGATTTATTAACTAGATGGAATGGTGTATTGTCTGATGAAGATATATTTAAACAATATGAAGAAGCAAAAAAAATTGAACGACCTTTAGAACAAAGAGCATCGCTAAGTTTTGTAGAAAGTCAAGATAAATCTAAACAGGCAAAAACATTAGATTTCTTTGATAATTTGACTAAGAAATTTGATGAATTTATAGCTAATAGACCTACCGACACTACTACATTTACAGGCAACAACCCTACTGGGCATACATTTAAATGGACAATTTGGAATGATAAAATTATATATATAGATTTAATGATGATTAAACCTGAAAGGCAAGGAGAATTTGCAACATCACGAATGATTTTTGAAACTATTAATTGGATGGAAAAAGAGGGTATGCATATTGTAACACAGCCAGCTAATGACTGGGTTTATAAATCTATGGTAAGAAATGGTGGAAGGGATATAGGAGACGGACATATTTATTTTGGTACTGATATAAAACAATTCGAAAAAGATTGGTTAGCTTTATATAAGCCAGGTGTCTACGGTCCAGCCAACACATATATGGACCAGTATGCAAACTTAGTAGAATTATATACTCAATTAAATCCAGAACAAAAAAAGAAATATATGGAAATAGTAAATCAATCTAATTTAGATAAGAATGAAATGGCTTTAGTTGATTCATATGTAAAAGAGATTGGTATTGATAATGTAGATTTTAAAAACTTAGACCTATGGCGAATGAGCACAGCATTCAGGGTTGCAAGAGAAGAGATGTCAGCACAAGATTATTTTAAAATACGAAATACAGGTAAATTAGAACAATTATTAAAAGGTCTTGATGAAGCAGACAATATTTGGAATTGGATGCTTTCAACTGAAAGTGGTGTTAAATTTTTGTCAGAATCATTATTAGAAATGGAAGCACTAAATGTAGATACATCTTCTGAAAAATATACGGATTCTGAAAAATTAAGAACAGTTCTTGAGCGTAGATTAAAAGATAGAGGTCTACTTAATGATGTAACATTAAATGCAAAAGAACAAGAAAATTTGTTGTATTCATTTGGAAGACAAGGTTCACCATACGATATATCCGACCCAAATGGATGGTATCTTGACACACATCAATGGAATTTCAAAGTTACTGATGCTGATTTAGAAAGTTTTAAAAAATTATATGACCCTGAATTTCGTAAATCTTTTTTACAAAATTTACTAGGTTCTGAGATTCTTGGACCAGAGATATCCCCAGAAGAAATATTATCCGAAATGTTTGAAGCGTATAGAACAGCAATAGAAAGTGATTCTAAAGTAAAAGTTTTTGAAATCAGAAGAAAATATAATAATATATTAAGGCGTTATTTAACAGGTTTAGATTATTTACAAAGTGAAGTTATTACTATAGATTCTCACCCCACACTAGATATTCATAATCAAGTACTTAATGTTTATCACGCATCTACACCTATTAATGCAGCATTAGGATTTAGAACACCAGAATGGGATAGGGATAGTATGGGTGGAAGAACATCTGGTCACGGTAGTAATACATACTTTGCTACAGGTTCTAATTACACACAAGACTACAGAGGATTTGGTGGTGTAAGATTAGAAGGAAGAAGTACTTATGTATATCAAATAGATTTAGATGCAAGTGGAATTGCTAATGAAAATATACTAAATTACCATAGACCTATGTCTACGCAGCTTACTGAAAGTTTATTAGATAGTGTAAAGTCTGGTATGAGTACTAGATATTACGAACAAGCAGTTCCAAAAATACAAGAATTTTTAGCTACAGACTCGGGACGAAGTTACAATGAATTTAAATTTTTTTTGCAGAGAGAAGTAGGATTTAAGATGCCTTTATCTTGGTGGGTAGACCAACTTAAAGATGCTGGTATTAAAGTTGTATATCATAGTGAGACAGGTAGAGGAGATAGACAGCCTACTAGAATATTAAGTTCAGATGGTCCTGTTACAATTAAAGGAGGTCCTAATACTCGTGGTAGGAATGAAGAAGAGTTATTATTTTTAGAACCAGAAACATTAGAGTATGAAGTAAGAGAATTAAGAAACACCTCAGGTGCTACACAGCAAACGCATAGCCAAATTAGTGATGATGATATTATACCTTTTGATAAAAAGAATGCAATGAAAGATTTAATAGGTGGATATTATAATCGTTTGAGTGATACTATAATAAGAGATTTTCCAGGCAATGCGTATTACTTAGAAGATTTACTTAGAGAGTTTAATACAGAGATAAGAAATAGACCTCCTAACCCTTTATATGATGAGTATGTTCAACAATTAGAAAGTGTAATTAAACAAGTTAGAAATCTTATTGATGAACAAGGACTAACAGGAAAACAAATATTACATCACATTGATTTTGATAAACTTACACAAGATGTTGGTGGTGGTAATATTACCTTTCTTCACCATAGAAAAACTATTGAGTCAAATCTTGGGTATGCAGACTTACCAGAATATCAAGCTGGAACAAGAGTAGATTCTGATGACATACTTTATAGATATGAATTAAATAAATACAATGTACAAGTTAAAAAGTTTTACAAGGTAATAGCAAATGATTTGACCGAAGAAAAATTACATTTAGTAGGGGAAGACGGTATAAAGATAGAAACTTATTACGATATTGATTTTATTTACGATGAAAACATAAACAACCCTCATACTCGACCTCAAGCAGAGAGACTAACATATATAAGAGAAAGAATAAATAGAGTTCAAGCTTATGTAGAAAGTTTAGGCAAAGCATTAGAAGTCTCACCTACTAGTCCTACACAAGGATATCAACAGTCAACATTGTTAAATGAACTACTAACAAATCAACATACTGATAGAGTTTTAAGAATACCAGTATATTACAGAAACAATGAAGGTGTACCTCTAAACCCAGAAGATATAAGAGCTGGATACAATAAAGGTAGAAGACCAATAGTAAATCCACAAGGAGATATTGAATATTTAGACTTAGTAGAAGATTTGTTTACTACACGAAATACAGGTGGTTCTATTACTTTTGCTTTAGATACATACTTAAGAGACGATAATACCTTTTATCAAATGACAGGAGAAAAAATTAAACCTGGTGCAACAGATAATTTTTTTCAAATAGAAGTTAATACTAAAAATATAGTTAGCTTACAACAATTAAAGACAGGTGGATGGTTAACAAACTTTAATATAGAAGCTGCAGCAGATGCATTTAATTTACCTAGGTATAAATTATTAGAATATTTAGAAGAAGCAGGTTTAGTTAAAAGACCAAGAAGTAGTTATGAAATAGTAGGTGATAGTTTTTTTGGTACACAAACAGAATTTGGTGAGGCAGATATTATAAATGAAAAAACTGTTAAGTTAGCTAAGTTAATTAGTCCAAATAAAGAAGTTGAATTAGTTATAAATAAACTTTTAAGGGCTGCTGGTATTGAAGGTTATGTAAATCAACCGTTCCTTAATATGAAAGATTTGTTAGCTGAAGGTGAACGCACATCAACTTTTATTACTTTGTTTGACCCTAATGACTATGCAGGTGTTGGTAAACATATACCTGTTTTAAGACTAGATAATTGGGAAACAATGGGAACGAATATGAATCAGTTTGAAACAGTTCTAGGTCAAGACACACCAGCATTAACTAGGTATGAAGATTTAAATATTGCTTACGACCAAAGAGTACTAGATGAAGGATTCGAAAGCCGTCTATTATTTGATAAAGGATTTAATGCTGCCGAAAGAGAAGCATTAGGTTTAACAGGTGAGATAGGAGATTTAGTAAATGACAATATATTTGATAAGCACACTACACAAAGGGTAATAGAAACTGGTAATTTAATAGACGATGTAGCAGCTATTAATGATGCTACTGATATGGTTATATCACAAATAGAGTGGGGGGAACCAATAACAGAAGAAGAGCTTGCTGAGAGTATAAGAAAAGCTATAGCAGAAGGTAAATACATAGACCTAGAACTTTTAACTAGAAGAGGTAGAGCAAAAGCTTTACTTAACAAAAAGATTGTACAATTTATAAACTACAAAGGTAAAGTTGGTGCTGGTATTGCCTTCCTAGATTATTTTGAAATAATAGCTCTTGCAGCAGCTGCTTCTTATGGAGCTAGAGATTTAACAGTACCTAGGTTTCATGACCATCTTTTTGACTTGACTAAAGGAGTATTAGGTAAAGAATATGATGTAGATAGCTTAGAACTAGATATGGAAGAGTTTAGTAAATCTATGGAGATTGCAGATAAAGTTTCTCCTTTAAGTCATTTATATAGAAAGATAGCTGATAGACCTTTCTGGCAAACAGTAGGAGATTTTGATTGGATGGTTAGATATGGTGATGGAGGCTTTGGTCCTAAACCAATTAATCCATATAGACAACCTAGCATAGTAGAAGGTTTAGCACCTGCATTTATTGCAGGTATAACTCCATATTTATATATGAGTGATGTAGCTCAACCTTACGAAGGACAACCACCTATGTCAGATATAGCTTTGATTACAAACTATAATATGCCTGCAAATACGGAAATCAGACAAGTTACTGCTGGAGAAGCTGAGTATATGGATGCTTCTCCTTGGGGTAAATTTTGGTTACAATTTAAAGATAACTATAAAGATTGGAAACATAAAAAAATAGAAGAAGAGAAAAACCCTTTTTGGATGGGAGAACATACACCTGCTGTGATAAGAGACGATAATCCTTCTATGGGTATATACGAAAAATATGGTGTACCAAAAAAGAAATGGTATGATATAGGAAGGAGTTGGTAATGTCAGAAAATGATTATGTTTTTATATTAGGACCAGATAATACTATTATATCTATAGCTAAGTCACTAGTTCCACAAGGTGAAACTTTCTATGCTACTAGAG
>TARA_R100000742_G_C4279554_1_pt1 | contig 9760 bp, 14 predicted proteins | sample TARA_R100000742 | Tara Oceans TARA_R100000742 (sample SAMEA2623309) | marine metagenome | biome: marine biome (ENVO:00000447); feature: deep chlorophyll maximum layer (ENVO:xxxxxxxx); material: "saline water (ENVO:00002010), including plankton (ENVO:xxxxxxxx)" | depth 40 m | reverse complement strand
CCACGAATCTTGATTTCTGCTATATATCTGGGTTCTTCAGCATCATAACTAGAATACTGTTCCCCAGTAAGTGTGAATTTAGTACCAGTCTGTTTATTTATCCAGTCACATACAGATTGCTCTGTTATAGGTGTTTTAATACTTTCCTTAACCACCTTCTCGCTGGTATTCCTATGTATATTGTCCCTATGTTCACTAGTAGACGTAGATATAGGTACACTATTCTTGCTATTCTTTTGAATATCTTCTTTATGTCTTCCATATGCCTCCATTATATCGTGATATCGTTTACCCCTATTGACTTCAGCTTGGAATCCCTGCATATTTGCTAGTTCCTCCCACACCAATGTGTGATTAAGCTTATTGTCGTCAGTTAAATACTGACTAATATCAATAGTGTTACCCATTTAGTGCCGACTTCCCCTTATTTATTTAAATCAGTTCTAGCGAACTAACCACAAAATATACTAATAATGTAATAAGTATAATAAGGAGATGCAATAGTTAGTATTTTCTTTAAGACAATGCCTATAGGTGCTTCTACAGCAACCACTTAATGGAATTGGCTATAATTCTTTGTTATCTGCTTCTAGACTTGAGTGTACAATCCTAACATTCTCCCACCGATTGTGTAACCAACACCAGTTTTCACCCTCTCTTACATTAACATACTGATGCTTTGTAGAGTCGTTAACTGCAACAATATCATCAAATACAGAGACGTTGTGGTCGGAATCCATATTAAGCGTGACGCTCCCAGCCAAAAAGACTAAAATTAGTATTTTTATCATAAAAAAAATTACAGAAATATTAAAATAAGGTGAAATAGTAAATTACCAAAAAAGGTTTGAAAATTACCGTAGAATGGGAGTACGTGATATACATTGCACCGTACCCCGTCCGTTTTCACGGGTGTGGGGTCCGAGGCTTGTTGAGCTTGATTCTATCAAGCATCAACGGTCAGCCTCCCCATCACGCCGTGCTAACTGGACGCTGTCCTATGGTGCGATTCCCCTGCTAGTTGTGATATCAAGCAGTAAACATACTTGGTATCATTCTTTCTAACAGCATTACACAAGGAGATAAATCACATTATGAATGCACTTATAAAGAAATTCAAGGCTCTCTGGAGCGAGGTACAATACACGGATGCCGCAGGCGTCAAACGAGTCAAGTACTGGCTCACAGGCGACGTGTCTTCTCAGGATGTGCAAGCATTCGAGAAGTACAACGGCGAGAGCATTGAACTCAACGGTTCAGTGTTCATACTTACGGTTCGGCAAGCCGGAACGATGTACACGTCTAAGCAAGGACTGCAACTTCCAAGGAAGTCAAATTCAGTCGAGCTTCGACCTGATACACGTAAGTACGTTGACCTTGGAGCTATGCTCTAGGTTGACACTCAAACTCGTGCGTTACCCACTGGTGTATTCCGGTGGGTAGCCACACACGAGCCCGCCGTACGAGTACCATTATTTTATCACACCCACTGATACAGGAATCGGTAAACTGGTGTACAAGATTTGATTAACGTAAACTGTAATAACAGGAGGAAGTATGTCTAAGAAGAAGACAGATAATCGAGTTATACAAGTTATATCTCATAATGCTACTATGGAAATGGTAGTAATCAAGACCCCAATTAAGGGTGTCAAGACTAGAACTGGTAAGCAAGCCTTTTCTAGTGTCACTGTTCATCGCAAGAGGAAGTGACGTTTTACTAGCACTGCAATAGCTCACAGGTGGACTCCGCATCCATCCTTATCTCTCTCTTAATTGAGCGTTGCAGTGCACCATTTTAGATTTATTAACCCTAAATGAATAGGAGAACAATATGAAGAAACCAAAGTGGCACTTTATATTTAACGGTAGGCTCATTACCGTCAGAGCTAACACCCAATACGGAGCTTATAAGAGAGCTCGTAGAATTATCAGTCCGACCTGTGGGTAAGGTCAAATCTCAATGGTTGGAGCATCTCAGTGAGGTGCTTCAGCTATCTGAGCAAGAGCTAATGAAGTATACATTAAAAGAGCTGGATATGATGCTCGCAGAGTATGAACATTCATTAGAACAGAAGTTAAAAGAATCCGATGATTACATTGAACAACTGGCGATAGCAGAAGGCTGGGATGTCGATGTTGACGAAGATGGACCATTTATAGTTTCAATAGAAGGAGGAATATCGTGATAGACGGTTACTTATTCTTATCAGACTACTTGGATTTACTATTAGTAGTTGGTTATATGTTGTTATTAATTAGTACATTCGTGCTTATAATGGTAGCAAGATATCACGTAAACCAAGTAGAGCATTTAGACAAACAGGTTGAATACTGGCGTCAAAAGGCTTTAACTGATAACCAAAATGATTAATTCAATGCCAACAGGAGGGGACGCATCACCTTATGAGTGTCCTAACTGTGCCAGTCCAAATACACTGTTCGAAGAGTACGGTTCGTCAGAATCAGATACATCCGAGCTAGGCATTATATGCGAAGACTGTGAGCACGTTGTTGACCCAGAAGATATGGGTTCCCTCTTGGAAGAAGAACAATAATCCAACCCACAGAGTACTAGACCATCGGCATCTAAGTAAGCACTTGCTGGTTAAACAGTTTAATAGCCTTCAGCGATACGTGTAAGAGCTAGTACTCTATTTTAAATAAGATTTCATATATTAAGGGAGTGAGTAGACAAGGACCGTACATCCAAGTATATTCACGTTGCAAAGCCTAGGAAAGTACCTGAACCAAGCGGGTATTCTAGGGCAACTATGAGCGTGGTCTATTAGCTGGGAAGTTAATAGGGTGCCTTACTGTCAAAGAGCCAAAGGGGTCATAGGCAGTCCGTCAAGGGTAGTTGTACGTTACGGAAACTAAACAGATAACAAGTTTGGTAAAACGGGACATCATAAAGTGATAGGCGAGCGTTATCGTCTGTAGTCACTTGCTAGTAGGTTGACAGTCTAATACAGAGTAATTTGTAAAGATATGTGATACGATACCGGGTTTAACACACCTTAGTCGTAGCCGTGCATCCGAGAGGATAAATGAGTAGATGTGAACGTGACCCGAAAGGGCAATAAACAATATAACCTGTAATAGGGGGGTAATCACTATAAGAGCTATGCTCAAAACTGTGAAGGTTCAATCCCCCTTGCACCCTTATAAATTATTAAATATGAGTGTAAACTGCGTATCAGAGGATATGCACTGACCTAACATAATAGTTACCCAAGAGACACAGACGAGATGATAAATCCGTGAACTGCAACTGTCGGATGAAAAAGTCTCTACGTAGTGGTGATGGACGCAGATGGAAGGACTAGTGAATGCTAGAACTAGCTAGTGTTTACACTCATTAAATTTTCAATTAACCCTAATAAAAGGAGACGCATTTATGCGAAAAATAGTACGAATAATAAAGTATATCTTTATGCCTTGGAAACGTGCAACTAATGCCTTATGGTATCAGATAAGAGCACACCAACGTAGATTAAACGGTATAACATTCAAATTGAATGAATTAGAACTTGCTTTAGAGAATGGTAGGGCTACGGCATTGAACAAGCCCAAGAGAGGACGTCCTCGTAAGCAATCTTCAAAACCTCTTAACGTCAAAGGAGCCTAATATGGCAAAAGTACTAGTACAGACCTTTGGTGGTGTAGTGAAGACAATGGAAGCAGACAATCCAGCAGGATTAGCTGAAGCATTGGGTATGTCATTAGACAACACCACAATTAACGTGAACGCAAAGAAAGCGGAAGCTAATACAAATCTCAGAGATGATGATTTCGTTGCATTCGTGACTGATAAGGTAACTTCAGGACTAGCGTAAGCGAATAGAGATTCAGTAAGGGGGACTCGCAAGGGTTCCCCACTGATGAAGAGAGTAAAAGATTAAATTAAATAGGAGTCGCAATGAGCAACTTGATGAAAATCAAACAGTATGTGACCGAATGGGTCAAAGCCAACTGGATTTACCAGAACAAAACTGGCTGGGACCATAAGGAAGCAAGGGAGTTCGCCGCCCACCTAATGGAAAAGTGCGATATACATCATACTTGGGAGTTTGTTAACAGAGATGGTGTTAAAAGAAAGGAATTTCTGGTAAGAGTTGGTAAACCTAAGTTCAGGGGTACCGTTAATTATACTCTACCTTCTCATTCCTTATTATTTAACAACCTTCACCCAACTGATGTAAGACTAGTGTTATCTGGCGATGATGTAGGTTCACCTATATTTGACAAGCTAATGCAGTCACAAATGAAAGCTTGGAGACCTGAAAACTCTCATCAACTAATGTTTCAAGGTTCAACACAATTACGTTGTGATATACCAGCACATCCTCATATCGGGGAATCTGGTGAGCCTTGTTTAGGTGGATGGGCAGGAGCTTGGTCTTCAGCTATATCAGGTGGACATATACCTTCACTGGTAAATGTTGCTAAATCATTCTTAAATACTTGGACGTCAAACGATGCCTTCTGGAATATCAATTCGGTATACGGAGATTATCGTAGACTACCAGCGTGGTTTAAGAGTGGTATGTCTTTCGGGACATATATGGCTAATAAGCAGTTATGGTATACTGTAGCAACTAGAGACTATAAGTACTCTGGTAATGATGGCAGAATACCTCGAAGAGGAAACTTTTCACGCTGGTTAATCTCTAATGAACATCAAGGTATAGGATTCGCATCGTTATATGATTTCGATAATACTTGGGCACCAAGGTTAATGGATTTGTATTACGGAAGTGTGCTAAATACTTATATTGAGAAAGATACAGAGGATGAGCTATTTAAACAGACAGATAGGTTTTTCAACTTTATGAACGACATATACTATGTTTCTATGGACCAGATTAAAACAGCATTGGGTACACCAGACCCATATAACTCTGCATTAGCAACCGAGGCATTGACATCTAGACCACAGATGTATTTAACTAAGCCTTGGTATAGGTCAGGTAACAGTATGCCACCACCCACTCAGTTAATCAAAAGGTGTATTGATGATGGTAAACACAAGTGCACTACGAGAAGTAATGACGATGAGACATCAATAGACTGGACACAAATCTTTGCATACCAGAGAATAGTTAACAATGTTACAGGCGATAGATTTAAAAGAGCGATAGATGAAGACACAGCCAAGAAAGACATTGCTTGGTATCTGGGTAGAATGCAGGACGATTTGTTCGTTCCTTTTGAGGCAATGAGAACATTCATCAGTCTTTATGATGGAGATTCCTCATTTCTTAACGAGAGTGATTCATACAAACAAACACAAGGTCTAATCAACTTTGTGCGTGGTTTTAAAGAGGATATGAATAAAGGTGAAACATTGACGAAGTATTGTGACCATTTCACCAGTATTGGTATCGAGAATTACACCAAAGCAATTCATAACTACAGCTCAGGGAGGTTGTTAAATGCAACAGACAAGCACAAGCGAATCAAAGTTCGAGATACACATTTCGGAAATGATTCAGAACAAAATCAATTATCTGCTTTCTAGGTTTAAGAAGGTAGAGTGGAGTGGACCTGCGTGGTATAGCATAGATAAGGTTGACGAAGATAACTTCCCAGTTGAAGTTAGCTTGCAATACTTTAAGCCTATACATTTAGGTCACGGAACAGAAACAGAACTAGACGGAGACGCTATGGGTAAACTATTACCCAAGATATATAAAAGGTTTCCTGATTTAAAGGACTGTTTCTTAGGATTGATACATTCTCATCATACTATGGGTGCGTTCCTTTCAGGGACAGATAAAGACACAGCTAAAGACCAAGCCGTCAAAGATGGTATATTCTTTAGTACAGTCGTAGCGTCAAGTGGAGAACCATTTGATTGTTGCCTTACGTATAAAGACCAGTTTGGGTTTACAAACTTGGTAGAGGGTGAAGTAATAACACCAGTTATAAAGGTTGACATTCCACAGGAATGGAAACAAGAGGCTACTAAGATAGAGAAAGCTAAGAAGAAAGAGAATAAGATTACCTACGTTAACTCTGGGACTAATCAAATCTCTGCCTTCGGTGGTTATCACGGTGGCTATGGTTACGGTAGAGGTTGGGGTGTCCACGGACAAGAAGCCCCTGAAGAACCTGCTAAAAAAAACGGGAACACTCAGTCATTGAGTTGGGACCGGGAAACGCAGGTATCGGATAAAGAGACTGAGGTAATGACAGAACTGCACGAAATGTTTATGAATGCAGAGATGACATATCACGACTTTATCGAAGAATGCCGTAAGAAATGTCCAAATATAGACCCGCATTCGTTTATAGATGCACTAGGAAGGAATTTCTATTGATATAATGAATGTTTTAGTGTATATTTGATTAAGGGGCTGGGTTGCTCTGAATTTTGGTCGCATCCCAAATTTACGACAGCGAGTTAAACGCCGCCGCCTAGCCCCCGACATTATTCCTTTCACATACATAACAATGCTCCTGACCGAAGTATGAAGTTGAACACAGGAGTTCTTTGATTCCCAGTGTGTTTTTTATCACATTCTCACACGGAAGTGTTATCTCCACCGTCCAATGGATAGTAGGAGGGAGCATTGTTTCATTGTCTTAATAAATAAAATAAGGAGAACACAGTTATGATGACTGTACCACAAAAGAAGTATTTCTGTAATAGGATTGATGAAATCACTGCACAGAAAGTTAACGAGTTGAAAGATGTTTCTTCAGCCGGTAATAAAGAAATCGCTAAGATGGGCTTGGCTAATGGGGAAATTAGATACCCTCAAGAAATAGCTAAAATATGGGAAGCGATTGATTTAGTATTAAATAGTGGACCTGAATCAGCTTGGTCTGGTAGTTCATTAGGAAGTATTGATATAGAACCTATGTTAAAAGGTTATGTAGAGTTTAAAAAGAAACTTGCAGATGATATGCAGAAAGAAAACAATAGTATTTTAACCCAGCGTAATAAGCTTTACGAAGAAGCTACACGCATAAAGGACGTTGCTATGTTCGGTTCGGAAGAAGCGGCACACGCAATGTTAAAGGAGTTTGTCGAGTGGGAAGTAAAATAAAAACAAGATTCCTTAGAAATAAGGATTTAGTACCGTTACAGCAGTTAAATGAAATATCAGTAGTAGGATTGGGTGGCATTGGCTCATTCTTAATACAAGGTTTAGCTATGATGGGTTGGCACAAAGTTATCGGTTATGACGGAGACGTTATAGAGGACCATAATTTAAGTACCACAGCATATCCACTTGATGAAAGTGGTAACGCTAAGCGTGATTCAGCTCAAGGGTTGTTCCAGAGATACGCAGAGGACTGGCAGGAGTTTATACCAATGGAGAACTTTGGCATAAGCGATAAGATTACCTCTAAAATGATAGTTTGCACTGACGATATGGAATCAAGAAGAATGGTGTTCAACAAATGGAAAGAGACAGCTCACGAATACTGGGCACATCCTGTATGGGATAGGTCATTTTTCATTGACTTGCGTATGGGTGCCACTAGTGTAGAGATGGTAACGTGCACTCCAGCTCACATAGAGGTCTATGATAAGCACTGGGTACCCACGCATACTGTACCACAAGCACCTTGTAGTATGAAACACACAGTCTTTGCTACGAATCATATTGTATCATTAGGATTGGCACAAGTATATAATATAGTTGCACAGCTTGTATATTATGACTATATTTGGACCAGCCTGAACCCAAATATGGTAGAATTTGGTACTTTAATTAAACCTGTAACAAGTAAGGAGGTATCTATTGATACAAGTAAGGAAAGTCTCGACCGATTGGACAGCAATGCCATCGGGATTGACATACTTAATCATAGGTCAGCCTAAAACAGGAAAAACTACAGCAGTTTCAAAGTGGAGCCCACTAGGCAGTGAAGGTGTAATAATCATCGACACTGACTTGGGCTCTGACTTTGTTAACAATGCTAATGTAGTTACCTGTACAAGTCTGAACCCACCTATCCGTCCTGTAATGAAGGATGGAAAACAAGTGGTTGAAAATGGTCAACCTAAACAAGAAGTCGTCCCTTCAAATGAGCGTGGCTTTAAGCATCGTTCTGGCGAAGATAAAGGTAAACCACAAGATGTATATTCTATGATAGAGATATATAACTGGTTTGCTAAAGAGTGGGACAACTTGCCGTATGACACCATAGTAATTGATACTATAGGACAAGTTAATGAATGGATAGAATTTGCAGTCATTAATGAGTTAGGAATCACTGCTATGGGAGAAGGTCAATGGGGAGCTGATTGGGGCAAAGCTAGGCGTAAAAACCTAGATGTTCTTAAACGCTTTCAAGACCTAATGAAAAAGAAAGGCGGAAACCTAGTGTTAGTCAGTCATTCCAAAACATCTCAGATGCAAGACGGAAAGGTACAATTAGCACCAGAACTTCCTCGAGGTCTTGGCTATAGCTTAGCCGCTAAAGCTGACGTTATTGGTTATACAACAGCGTCTAAAGACGATGGAAAGTATTATATCTCATTTGAGGCGTATGACGAGAGAGTAGTCGGTTCACGACTAAAACCTCTTGCTCAGAAGATACTCCCGTTTGAGTATAGTGCTATATCTAACGAAATCCTAAAATACAAGGAGGAAGAATGAGTAATACTCGTTTTCGCCCTAGTGACATTGACACTTCTTCTGGAGGTGGTTCAAAGTGGCTAGGATATTGTGCCGTAGGTATTCTTGATTGGCAGGATAAATCGGACCAGTTTGACTGGGCTGATGTTTATCTTGTTGCTACTTTAAAAGTAGAAGACTCGCAATACCCTCAGGAAATGAAGCTTGCTGGGTCTTTTGACAGAGAACCTAACGGCAATATCAAAACTTGCACATTATTGAAGAGACTTTATTGGCTTTTCGACACTATCGGTTTCGATGGTGGACCTAATGTACAAGGAGAGATGGTAGATGGGGATGGTAACAGCATTGACTTAGTCAATCACCTGAATATCAACCACGTCACCGATACTCTTAACCCAACAACAGATTACATTGCGTATTTGTACAAGGAACAAGGTCGTAAAGACCCTACCAAGACATATACCACTGTATTTCCTAAGTTGGTAGCTAACACCGATACTGGTAAGAAGGACATCGAAGGTTATATTAACTTTATGAAGTCTAAGAATCTTATCAAAGAGGTGGAAGCAGGGGTAGTGCCACCAGTTGCCAATGGTGGTATGACAAACAGCACGGACGACTCAGCACCGTTCTAATGTTTGTTGAAATGGCAATCGGGAGTCCCTCAAAACGGGGGACTCTCGTTCCACTAGATGATATGTGGGATATAGTTTATGAACAAGGAGCCACACAGGCTGTTTATAAGTCAGTTTACCGATATGATGATGAGGCTTTAGCATTTATTAAAGCCAATGGTTCTATAAAGAACTTTCTCGGTACAAGATATATAAATACTGTGCCTATTGACATAGACAGAGGTCAAGACTCAGATGAATACACGTTGGTTAGAACACAGCAAATCCTTAATTATTTAAATAAGGAATTGAGTTTAAAGGATGGCAATTATGCTATATACTATAGTGGTACTGGTTATCACATAGACTTATCAGCAGAATGCTTTGGATTTAAACCTAGCCCAGATTTACCTTTTATTGTAAAGGGTACAATGATGAAGCTACTAAATGAATTTGACCCAGACCCTGCCGTTTATACTAGAACATCCATTATAAGATTACCACATACACTAAATGTGAAATCATCGCTATTTAAAATACCTT
>TARA_R100000742_G_C4279556_1_pt1 | contig 9805 bp, 12 predicted proteins | sample TARA_R100000742 | Tara Oceans TARA_R100000742 (sample SAMEA2623309) | marine metagenome | biome: marine biome (ENVO:00000447); feature: deep chlorophyll maximum layer (ENVO:xxxxxxxx); material: "saline water (ENVO:00002010), including plankton (ENVO:xxxxxxxx)" | depth 40 m | reverse complement strand
GATTTATTTCCTTGAGGTCATAGTAGACCTCTGGGTCTGATACTAGGCCCAGAGGTTTTTATGTCTAAAAAAATAGGGTTTACTTGTGGCGCATTTGATTTGCTACATGCTGGTCACATCCTCATGCTTGAGGAATGTGCTTCTAAGTGTGATTTTTTAATAGCTGGACTGCATGTAGATCCCAGCAAAGAAAGGTGCCTTAAAAATAGTCCAGTGCAGTCTTTGGTAGAGAGATATATACAATTAAAAGCGACAAAATTTGTAAATGAGATTCTTCCGTATGAAACAGAAAATGATTTATTAGAAATACTAACATCTATTGATATAGATGTTAGATTTATTGGTTCAGACTGGAAGGGTAAAGATTTTACTGGTTATGAATTAGATGGAAAAAGACATAAGATAATCTATAATACTAGAGATCATTGTTTTTCATCATCAAATTTGAGAAAAAAAATTCATGAATCCACTTTCTCTTAACTTAATAATTTTTTGCACGACTATGGGTCACGCTGGAAGGCACACCTATAAAGACTGCATAAACAATCTTTATGACAAGGTTGATAAAAATATATTTAAAAATAGACTCCTGCACTTAAAAACAAGAGAGGGAGAAGAAAAAATAGCAGAAGAAATTAAAACCTTTTGTGAAGATCGAGACATCAGAGTTTTAGAAACAATAGAAAATATTGTTCACCACTCAGAAAATCACCTAACTCATTCTGCTGGATACTTCAAAGATATTTATAAGTCATATTCAGACCCCAAAATTAAAAAAGAAAAATATTCTTTTTGGGTAGAAGATGATGAGTTACTACAAACTTCGGGGATTGAATTAGCAGACGCTATAAAAAAGTCTATTGATTTTTTAGAAAAAAACCCAGATACAATATGCGTCAGATTCAATAGGGCAAAAGACTTTGGTGAACCCGACTCAGACTTTTTAATAGAAGATGATGATATATTTACACAGTCTATTATCTCTACTGAAAACGGACCTACGTTCACTTTTCAGCCGAACATAAACGTGACAGAAATAGTCCTTGATACTTGGGAAGAGGCCCAGATGTATTTAGAAGATCTTGACACTTATCACTGTGAAATTGTATCAGGAGGTCTTTTGAAAAAAAGAACAAATTCTAAAACACCATTTTCATTTTTTAACACTAACAAGGTATATTCAAAAACAATAGGATGAAACTTTGGCTTATAGGAATAACAACAGAGGGTCACAAAGAAGACCTTGAAGAATTAATAGAACCAATTAAAGATGATTTTGATGGTCTTGTATGGACATTTCATTATCCGAAAGATGAAGGAGCAGATTATCTTGAAAGCGTTAAAGGAGACGGTGATATTATTTATAGTAAATGGAATAACAGAACAGACTTTAGTCGGAATCAATCTTTATTCCAAGGTCCAATAAAATCAGGCGACTGGTTTGTAACAATGGACACTCTTGAGAGACTTTCTCCAAATTTCACAAAACAGCTAAGGGATCTTATAGGTTACTTTGAAAACAATAAAATAGATGGAGCATATATATATGATAAAAGGTTTATGTTTAGGTTTAACGAAACAATGGAATTCAAGGGTAATCCCCATGAAGCTATACTTGGAACCCAAAATACCGTAGAATTAACCAACCTTAAAATTTGGGATAAATCCTTCCAAAAAAATGTTAGAAAAGAAAAAAGGCAAGATCCTTTTTATTTTGTTGAACACAATTTTAAATATTATTTATTCCCAAATACAAATCATTTATTTCTCGGCTTTGAAGATAATGTCCCCTTAGTTAGAGAAAGATATAATAACAGGATGAAGTTATTCCAAGCTGTATACACGCAAGGGTTCGATCCATATGATTATGATTCTATGAAAGAGTGCCTAGAAGATCACTTAGATGATACCATGAAAGACTGCATTAATTTCGATAAGTTTTTAAATGATTGGTATAGGCTTAAAATAATAGGAGAAACAGAGGGAATTATAGATAAACACGATTTTTCCAAGTTTAAACCAATTGATTTCTTAAAATGATTTCTCTATACACAACATTATTTAATATAGACAAGCTAGATATAGACTTAGATGAAGTCTTTTCTAATTGGTTATATTATGTTGATGAAATAGTTATAGCAACTTTTAGGTGGGAGCACGAAAAAGTCAGGAATGAAGTTATAAAAAGTAAATTTTATGACCCTAAAAAAATAGGAATTGTATCAAGGCACCTAGAAATACAAACAGATGTTTATTGGGAAGGTAAACTAAAGGACGCAGCACTTGAAAACTGTCGCAATAAAGTTGCGCTACAATGTGATTTAGATGAGCGAATCTCAGGAGACAAAGAAAGATTAGACCTTTGTTCTACAGTTATTTTAGATCATGACTTCCCTTGCAGTATTATGTTGCCTACGATTGATTTGTATGAAGATTTAGATCATTACATTAACATTGGTCAAAAATGGTATTTGCATACTAAAGAAGGGTCTCACAGAGGATCTGTTGCTTGGGCGAGAAAAGAAGATGGCAGTTTAGATCCTGAAAAAAGTGACACCTGTGAACTTATAGATTCTAATGGCAATCTTATACCATGTGTTGCTAAAATACAACTTGATGACCTTAACCCTAAAATAATTCATTTAGGATATTTAGATTTAGAAAAAAGAAATAATGTAAACAAATTTTGGGGAAAAATTTGGAACCATAGAAAAAACGGAAAATACGATGCATCATATGAACCAGAAGAAGTAGTGTCTGGGGATTCAAGAAAGAAAAAACACGATATGCAAAAACCAATCTGGCCTACTTTATGAAAAAATATGGTATAATATATTGTGGCTATAACACAGAAGATTATGTTTTAAAATCTATTGAACCATTTTTAAAACGCGATAACCATATTGTCTCGGCTGTATCTGTTCCATTTAAAGAATATAGAGGCATAGATTCTTTTCATGATCATACCACAGACCTACTTAGAGAACTAGTTGAGCAAAGGAGGCTTAAATATTTAGTAGATACACCCCAGTATATTTCAGAGGCAGAAGCTAGAAACAATGCTCTGTTTTATTTAAAAAAGTATGATTTGGATTATATCTGGCTAGTTGATTCTGACGAATTTTATACAGAAGAACATATTGAAAAAATTGAAGAATATGTGGAATCAAGCAATAGAAATTTATTTAAAATATCATTAAAAAATCACGTTTTTGATGTAGATCATTATCTAGAAGAACCCTTCTGTCCTCCTAGAATTTTCAAAACAAATATAAAGGATTCTATCAAGATGGCAGGATTTTATTGGGATAATGACATAAGTTATGAATATAACGGGCAAATCATAAGTTATGAGAATATGGAGATAGAGACCATACCAAAAGAAGTGGCCCATATACCTCACTATACTTGGCTCAATGATAGAATAGGAAAAAGAAAAGTCGAATATCAGCACAAACATTTTGGACATTGTAGTTATAAATGGAATCATGAAAAACACTGTTTGGAGTTCGATGAATCTTTCTATGAAAAAAATCACATACCCATCCCAAAAGTAAAATGTATAAAGTAAAATTATATGGAGCCAAAGAATATTGGTGTCAAGTTCCTCGCATAGAACAAGGCTTCAAAGGATTAGGTCATGAAGTTGTTTGCGGAGATGACTATGACTTTATTTATTGTAATAATTTTGATTTCGGTAAAAAAGATACTCAGCATAAAGATTCCGCTTTATACCAAGGAGATTCTCAATTTCCCAAAAAAGGGTTTAAAATTTTCAACGTGCTAGATATTCCTCCACACAACCCTGACTTCCCGATTGACAAATTAAAAGACCAGCTAATTCATGCAAATGTTGTTACTTGTATTAGCGAGCCAGTTAAAAAACAATTATCAGATATAGGCATAGAATCTCATAACATAGGGAATCCAATAAAAGATATATTTTTTGACCCTCTTGTAGAAAAAACTATAAATTGTTTGTATGTTGGAAGAGCAAACGATCCAAACAAAAGAATCGAGCTATTAAACAATATACCAAAAATAATTGTTGGCCCAATTGGAGGGGTAGAGCCTAACAATAATTTTTTAGGTCTAGTTAATGATATGTCTTTAAATGAACTCTATAATAAAGCAAAAATAGTAGCCCTTCCTTCTAAGTTTGAAGGTTTGGGGTTACCCGCTTTAGAGGCAATGGTCTGTGGCGCTGTCCCGCTTGTTTGTAGTGATAACCCTAACTCAAAATTATGCCCAGATTTCTGCGTAGCAGAACCTAATATTGAATCTGTTACAAAAACATACAACGGCTTAGTTAATCATTTCTCTCACTACCAATCAGTTATACTAGACGAGTGGTCTTCTCAAATACAGCATAAGTTTTCTAAATTTAGTGTTGCGAAGAACATTATTAATTTATACGAGAAATATAATGACAATTAATGATGTGACATACCTAAGCGTTTATGGGAATGATCTTAGCAAGAAAAAAAATTCAGGCATAGACTCTATATCTAAATTAGCAAATGCAGATAATGGAGTCCTTGATTTTGCTAAAAGAAGAGTATTTACCCATAAAACACCATCTGTCTTTTATGACAATGTTGAATACATTCAAATACCAGAAGTAAAGTATGAAACTTTCTCGGAATTTGTCATTCTGTATTATCCAGAAATGTTTGATTCTGAGTTTATGTTAAATTTTCATCGCGATGGATTTATAGCAAACCCAGATTCTTGGACCGATATCTTTTTAAGATATGATTATGTGGGTGCTCCTTTTGATGCAGGTGGATATCAGCATGAGATTTGTTCTGGGAACGGAGGATTTTCTTTGAGGTCTAAAAAGTTTTGCACTGAATTAAGAAACATATATCTACAATCCAGAAATTATCTTAAATCATTAGAAAACCCCAATGAACAAGAAGACATTATATCTTGCTACCTTTTAAGAGAAGAACTAGAACAAAGAGGTGTAAAGTTTGCGCCATTCGAAGTATCCTCTATGTTTTGCACAGAACACCTCGCATATACCGATAGAGATTTTTATAAGAGTTTTGGTATACATGAAATAAGTCCTGCATCTAAAAAAACAGTTAAAGAGAATATTTTTAATAAGGACCATGTTAAATATGCCTGTAAAAACCATCGCAAAACAACTCAAGCCAGAAGAAAAATTTTAAAGAGAATATTAAGGTGAGTATTGAAGATAAAATGTCTATTCGTCGCATGAGAAAAAAAGACATTCCGTTTTTCAATTGTTTACGAAATGAGTGTTCTTCTTTTTTGCACGATCAAAGCAAGTATTCCCTAGATGAATCTCTTAAGTGGTTTGAAGAAGAACGACCAAAGTTTTTTATTTTAGAATTTGCTGGCGACAAAATTGGCTATTTTAGAACCAGTATTGAGGATGTGAATTTTTTTATAGGCTTAGATATTCATAAAAACTGGAGAGGGAAAGGTCTGGCTACAACTGCATATAAAATATTTTTAGATAAAATAAAAAAAAATCTTAACATAAAAGAAGTTTATCTTAAAGTTCTAACTAAAAATCAAGTGGCCTTAAATTTATACAGAAAGCTGGGTTTTGTAGAGACTAGAAGAGAAATGATAGACAATAAAGAAAGTATTGAAATGAGAATTGAGTTATGAAAAAAGTTATTGTAACAGGAGGATGCGGGTTTGTGGGACACCACGTTATTGATCATATCTTAAAAAAAACTAACTGGGACATTTATTGTATTGATAAGTTAAGCTATTCTTCTTTCGGGCTTTCTAGGCTGCAAGAAACTGCGGCTTTAAGCAATCCTAGGTTAAAAATGTTTACTTTTGATTTGTGTTCAGAAATACCCGAGGGCTTAGTAAAAGAATTAAAAGACACAAGTTACATTTTACACATTGCTGCTGAGTCGCATGTAGAAAATTCTATTTTAGATCCAAAAGACTTCACCAAAAATAACGTAGACTCTACTTTAAATTTGTTAGAATTCGCCAGATCGCATTGCGAAAACTTAGAAAAGTTTATGTATTTTTCTACAGACGAAGTTTTCGGCAACGCTCCAGAAGGATTTGCGTATAAAGAGGGAGACAGGTTTAATTGTGGTAACCCTTACTCTGCTTCAAAAGCTGCCAGTGAGAGTATTTGTGAATCATATTGCAACACATATGGCATCCCTATTGTCATTACAAACACAATGAACATTATAGGAGAGAGGCAACACGCTGAAAAATTTATACCAAAGGTTATTAAATCAATTTTAAATAAAGAAAAAATACATATTCATTGTTATCCAGATGGCAAAAAAGCTGGAAGCAGATTTTACATTCACGCCAGAAATGTTGCTGACGCTTTTGTTTTTGTGTTGAAAAACACATGCGAAATTCTTGATAGTCATGATTCATCCATCGGAAGGTATAATATCTCGGGATGTAAAGAACTATCAAATCTAGAAGTTGTCCAAATAATTTCCGAAATTATGGGAGAAAAAGCTATATATGAGATGACTGACTATCACTCAAAAAGACCCGCTCATGATTTAAGATATGCACTTAATGGAGATAAACTAGAAGATTTAGGATGGAAGGTTCCAGTTGACTTTAATAAAACCTTACAAAAAACAGTTGACTGGACTCTACAAAACAAGCATTGGTTAGAAGAATAAATTTTATGATTTCATTATTTAAACCATTTATGTCGGAAGACTGTTCTTCGGTGCTTTCTAATATTTTTGAAAAAGGATGTCTCACAGAGGGCGAATATTCAGACGACTTTGAGGATAAAGTATCTCAATATATTGGTAATAAAAATACATCTCTAACAAATAGTGGGACTTCTGCCTTACATTTGGCTGGCATCTTGTCTGGAATAGAAAAGGGGGACGAGGTAATAACTACAGCAATGACCTGCATGGCTACTAATGAGCCGTTTTATAATATGGGGGCCAAGCTTATTTTCGCAGATATTGATATTACGACAGGCAATATTTGTCCCGAAAGTATCAGGTCTAAGATAACAGATAAAACAAAAGCAATCGTAGCTGTTCACTGGGCTGGACAACCAGTCGAGATTGATAAAATTAACGATATAGCAAAAGAATTTAATATAAAAGTTATTGAAGATGCAGCCCATGCTTTTGGTTCATCATATAAAGGGAAAAGAATAGGATCTCATTCAGACTTTGTGTGTTTTTCATTCCAAGCTATAAAGCACTTGACTTGTGGAGATGGTGGTGCGCTTTCATGTAAAAATAAAGAAGACGCAGAAAGAGCTAGAAAAATAAGATGGTTTGGGCTAGATAGAAAATTTGAAGGGAAAAGTCGATGGGACCAAGATATTACAGAGTCAGGATACAAATATCACATGAATAATATTAACGCTGCAATAGGCTTAAAAAATATTAAAAATATTGACTTTATCATACACGGCCATATCAGAAACAGAAACCATTATGATAAACACATTAGTAATCCTAAGATTACAAAAATGAGAAAACCTGACAATACGGTAAGCTCCAGTTGGATTTATTCTATTTTAACAGAAGATAGAGAAACCTTAAAATCTTATCTCGCTGACAACGGAGTAGACTCTGACAGGGTTCATGTTAGAAACGATCAATATTCGGTTTTTGGAGGAAGGAATGAGAGCCTTAAAAATTTAAATGAATTTGATTCCAAATTACTAAACATTCCTGTTGGATGGTGGGTAGAAGAAGACCAAGCAGCCAAAATAACCAGAATTTTAAATAAATTTTAGTGAAAACAAATCTTGTAAAAGTTTTCTACTTTGGAGAAAGGAGAAAGCAAATTGAAGAAGCAAAAACTGATAAGTTTTTTTTCTTAAAAAAACAAGTAGAGTATTTATGTAATACAAAACACGACCTCGATCAGATAACTTTTGTTATTAACGGAGATATTCCCGAAGGCTATGAAGAGGAGGTCTTACCTCTTAAACAAAAATTTAAATTTGTCACTCTTTCAAGAGAGAATGTAGGGATCTCTTACGGCGCATACTCTCATGCTGTTGACATTTTTATAGATGATTTTGATTTCTTTATATTTTCGGAGGATGACTTTATTTTTTGTAAAGATAACTTCGATACAATTTTTAAAGAAAAATTCTATTCTATAGATAACGCATCTATGATCGCCGCCGTATCACAAAACTATGACGGTTATTACCGAAAACACGCTTCAGTATCCATATACGGAACTTCTAAAGAAATACTTAAAAGGATAATATCAGATCACGGTAAACTGCCTTTTACTGATAAAGATTTAGTGTTAACTTACTCAGAAGGGCAAGTATATCATACAAATCTGTTTTTTGAATACGGAGAAGTTCTTGATCATACAAAAGATTTTCGCATAATATTTCATGACGGAAAAGGATTTCACTTTTTCGGAGATGACAAAAATCCTTGTATTATAACTTCAGTTGAAGCAATTGTTGACCCAAAAATAAAATTTATAAAAAATGAAAAAAATATGTCTAACATTTGATGATGGTCTTGAAAGCCATGTTTGGGCGAAAGATGTTTTAAAAGACAAGGGCTTAAAGGGGACATTTTTTATATCAACTGCTAATATGTGGGAAAACCACTCCGTTGCTACTCAATTAGGTTTAAACGAACCTCTGATTGATCTTAATCTTTTGCCAGAATTTGAAGAACAGGGTTTTGAAATAGGGAGCCATACAGTAAGTCATCCTAACTTAACTCAAGTTGGTAGTAATGATCAGGTGTTACATGAGTTAATTTCAATGAACGAAATTTTGACTAAATACGGAGTTAAAAAAATTAACACTTTTGCCTATCCCGCATATTATGCAGACTCAAGAGTCGCAGATATTGTAAAGTCGGCTGGATTTACCCACGCTAGAACAGGTTACGATTATGGTGAACCAGATTGGACAAGATGGGATTTTCTGGAAAAACCTGAAAACCCAAGACCAAAAATAAAATATCCCGAAGACTCTGAAAATAACTTTTTGATTAAAGTTAAAGGTATATTTAATTTTATTTACAGGTATGAAGATTTCGTTGAAGATGTGGACGGAATGAGTTCAGATGAATCTGCCATTTTTGTTTTTCATGGCTTAAAACACAAATCCCTCAGAAGTGACTTTGAAAAAGTTGTTGATCTTATTGGCCGCGAAGATTATATTACTTCTATAAATTTTAGAGATATTTAGATGATAAACTCAATTTTTAAACAATTTAAAAACAAACATAAAGGACAAGAAGCGGTCTTGTTTGGAAGTGGAGCAAGTTTAAATAAGTATAAACACATTGACGCAGATATTTATGTTGGCGTAAATTATGTAGGCGATTTTGAACTATTTGACCAGTCTAAGGATAATCACCAAAAATTAGATTATTATTTTTTTGGAGACAGGGGCAGGTGTATGGACAAGTCTTTTAATGTAAAGATAGCTAAATTTGGAGCCAGTGAAGTCGATGGTTCTCCTCATGAATTACATTACTCAGCAGAAGAAGTTGAGTCATTTGGGGCTTATCCAATGTCAGTCAGAAACATGATGCCGCCTCGCTTTAACTTAGACATTTCTGAAAACGCCACTTGCGGAGTTTCTGTGATTTTTCATGCTTTAAATTTTCTTTTTTATACAGGTGTTAAAACAATATACATAGTAGGTTGTGATTGCAATGAGAAGGTGTGTTTTGATGGAAAACCAATCATAAACAGCGGAGATGCTTCATATGATATTTACAAAGTCGGCTGGGAAGAGGCTAAAAATTTTATAAAAAACAACAACCTTGAGACAGAAATAATTTCTGTAAATCCAGTTGGACTT
>TARA_R100000742_G_C4279560_1_pt1 | contig 9851 bp, 11 predicted proteins | sample TARA_R100000742 | Tara Oceans TARA_R100000742 (sample SAMEA2623309) | marine metagenome | biome: marine biome (ENVO:00000447); feature: deep chlorophyll maximum layer (ENVO:xxxxxxxx); material: "saline water (ENVO:00002010), including plankton (ENVO:xxxxxxxx)" | depth 40 m | reverse complement strand
TGAAAAAAAAGAAATAATCATGGGAGGAAAAAAAGAAAATATCTCCTTTCCTGAACAAGGAGAAAGATATAAAAGAGAAACAACTAATGGGTATTTTGATCCAACTTCCGTTGCTCAAGCTACTCAACAAAAAAGAAATAGAAAAAAAGTAGCAAAAAGAAAAAGACTTGCAAAGGCTGGTATTAAGATTAAACAACAATCCACCAGAGCTAAAGAACCTGTTCAGTCAGCAGCTTTTAAAAATGGATATAGAAATAGTTAAAAAAAATAAATCATGGCAACATTAACAGCACAACAAATTACACAAGCAGGAGTAGAACCTACTACTGTTACACCTGCATCAGGAGGTGATAAACTTAAGAATACAGCAATACAATTTTTTCATGTACAGAATGGTAGTGGATCAGCTATGACAGCTACAGTAGTGCCAGTAGTAACTACTGTGGTAGACCCACTTTTAGGTACATTAAAGAAAGAAAATGCAGTGCTTAGCTTAGCAGCTGGTAAAGAAGGATTCTTAGGACCTTTTGAAGTTGATGCATTCAATGATGCAGATGGTATGATAACAATAACATGTTCAGCTACAGCTAACATTAAATTAGCTGCACTGTACTTATAAAAAAATAAATCATGAGTATTTACTTACAAGAGGTATTAGGCCTACTAAAAAGAAGCAAAAAACAAACTAAGCTTGATAAAAAAAGAGACTGGTTTGAATTTGCTAAAATCTATTCTAATAGTTTTCTAAATACTGGGGCCGCCTATAATCCCAAAGGAGAACCTTTTATCATTAAATGGGGAGACCTAAGATGTGATTTATTATTTGGGGTAATAGTACAAGACCCTGATACTACAGCAACTAAGTATAGAATTCCTATGTACACAGATCCTTCTGGTGTATGTGCAACTTTAAATACATCTATAAAGGATAGTATTATGATTCAAAATGCTGTTGCTGATTCAATTATAGTTAATGGAAACTTAAACGTTGATGAAAATTTAGAGGTTGACAAGAATAGTGTATTAAAATTAAACAATACCCTAGGTACTTCAGGTGATACTACTAAGTTTACAGCACTTTTAAATGTAGTTCATGACTCTACAGGAGCAGCTGCAGGTGCTGCTAATAGAGTATTAAGGTCTAGAGCAGATGGTAGAGTACTATGGTCAGATGATGATCCGGTTGTAACTCTTGCATATGGTAATATTTGGGTTGGTAATTCTAGTAATATACAAACAGCCACACCTCCAGGAACTGCGGGTCAACTAATTGTATCTAACGGTACAACTGTAGCTTATCAAAGTATACAGGCTTCTGCTACTAATAATTTGCTTGGAGGAAATGTAGTTTCTACAGGAAGTACTATAGCAGTTGGTGTTACAGTACATTCTTTGGTAGATCTAGGAGCAGCTGTACAAGGTGCAGATGAACTACTTATATATGATTCTTCTGCTACTCAAAATAAAAGAGTGCAAGTTGCAGACTTAGTATCTAGTATGAACGTTGTAACAGGTAGTGGTGTAGCAACAAGAGTTGCATTCTGGGATTCTACCAGCTCACTATCAAGTGATTCAAGACTATACTGGCATAATTCAGATGACTGTTTAGCAATAGGAGCTGCTCCAACAAGTTCAAGTGGTCTTTCATTACATCTACAAAATCCAGCAGATTCAGCTACAGCAATGATAATGAAATCTTCTGTAAATGATGTAGGTAGTATGACTAATACACTACGTTTTCATGACGGTTTAGGTAGCACACTTTTTAAAAATGAAATTTCAACATATGGAACATCTGATACATCTCAAGGAGCATCAGCAATGCGTTTCATACAACATCACCTAGGAACAACTACGACTGCTATAAATATACAAGATGGAAAAGTAGGTATCAACATGAATACTGCACCATCACAAGAATTACATGTTACTGGAGATGTTAGAGTAACTGGAGGAATTTATGATAGTAGTAATGATATTGGTTCAGCGGGACAAATATTAAGTTCTACAGGATCTGGTACTAACTGGATTGCTGCAGGAGCGGGTACAATATCTACTATACAAGAAGGTCCAGGTATAACAGTAACAAACGGAACAGGACCTACAGCTACAGTAGCAGTAGACTACGCAGGAGCAGATAATATGATATTAGAGACATCTATTGCAACACCAGTTGCTGCTGATGATACAATGATATTCAATGATCTTTCAGATAATACTGTTAAGCGTGCAACTATAGCATCTATTGTTGGTGCAGGAGGATTTAGTGGTTTTGATATTAAAGGAGACGGTGGCTCAGCGGTAACTATAAGTAGTGGGGAAACAATAAACTTTGTAGGGGATGCTGGATTAAATGTAACTGCAGCTAGTGCTAGCCCTAATCCAGTTACTATAAGTTTAGATACTGTAGGAACTGATAACTATATAGAAGTAAATGTTGGAGCTACTCCAGCTGCTTCTGATTATATTGTTTTCTCTGATATAAGTGATAGTAATACTATAAGAAAAGCATCAATATCTAACTTACCATTTAACAATTTAACTACATTAAATTTATCTTTAACTACAGGTCAAACTACACCTTTTGCAGGAAGCATTTCAGGAAGTAATCTTAACCTTAGTATGAATAAATTTGGTGGTGGTAATGTAGTAGGATATGTTCCAGATTCATCAGGATCTGCTCAATCAACTACATTCTTAAGAGCTGATGGTACATGGCAAGTTCCAGCCGGAGGTGGTGGTAGTACCACTGTTAATGCAGGAACAGGTATTACTGTAACAGGTACAGCAAGTAGTCCAATTGTTAATGTAGATTACGCTGGTGCAGATAATGCTATACTAGAAGCAGCTACTGCGGTTCCAACAGATGCAGATTCTATTTGGTTTAATGATGCAAGTGATAGTGATACTATTAAAAAGAATACTCTTACTAACTTCTTTGCTGCTGGTAGCTTTATTGTAAGTGATGGAAGTACCCCACAAACTATTAATTTAGGTGGTACCCTTACAGTTGCTGCTGCAAATCAAGCTTCAACGTTTGGTGGTCTAACAGTAAACACTTCAACCACAGATACTATTACAATTGGTGTAGATATTGCAGGTACTGATAACCTTATAATGGCAAGAGCTACTGAGTCAAATCCAAATACTCTTGATTATTATATGTTTAGTGATACCTCTGATGGTAATACACTTAAGAAACAACAAATTTATTTAATGCCAGGATATTATGCTGGTTTCTGGACAAGAGGGGATAATTTAAGCTCAGGTTCTGGTTTATCAACTCCATCAGATTCAGAAGTAGTAATTGCAGGAGGAACTGGTTTAACTAGTGTAGCAACTACTGCGGGTAGTAATCCTAAAGTAAATACTGTAACTATAAATCATAGTGCTTCTATTACAGCAGGTACTGCAGCTTACCCTGCATCTATAACATATAATGCATCAGGACATATTACAGCAATTACTCCAGGTTCAGCAGCACCAGCTGGTACAGTTACATCTGTAACTGCAGGTGAAGGTCTAGAACTTGAAGCTGGTTCAGCTACAGTTAATCCTACTATAGGAGTAGATTATACTGGAGCAGATAATATAATTTTAGTTCCAGGAGCTGGTTCAGCAGATCCTGCTGACCAAATATTATTCAATGATGTGAGTGATAGTAATGCAGTTAAGAAAAGTGCAATTAGTGCACTACCTATAGTAACAGCTTTAACTGCAGGAACTGGATGTTCAGAAGCAGGTGGTGGAACTACGGGATCATTAACACTTAATGTAGGAGCGGGAGCAGGTTTACAAGCTAATGCAAATGATATAGCTGTAGACTATGTAGGAACAGATTCTATAATTCAATCTGCTACTAGTGCATCAGGTGTTTCACCAGACGGTAGTGATTTAGTTATTTTCCAAGATGTAAGTGATTCTAATACAGTTAAGTATACAGAAGTTAAAAACTTAGTAGCTCAAGATCCAGGTCCAGCTGATTACTTTTCTTTCAATGATTCAGGTATAGTTAACCAAGGGGATTCAATTTATGCAGGAAGTCCAGAACATGCAGTAAGTTATGCTTCAGGTACTGGATTATATACTATTACATTTGCTACAACACGACCAAATGCTAATTATATACCTCAAACAACAATATTTAACAATGCGGGTCAAGACATGATGCAGTGTAGAACAAGAGCTATGACTACTACAGGGTTTCTATTAGAAGTAATTAAAGCAACTAATACAGTAGTAACAGGATCAACAAGCTTTACTGTAGCAGTTACAATTTATCAATAAACAATTAAAATAAAATAAAATGGGAGTAAAATTTAATACAGCAGAGTCATCAAGCCTAAACTCAGAGTATCCAAAGGCAATGGCAGTTCCAAATCAATATGGATTTGGCGGATTATCTGTTCATAGAGTAATATCAGCAGGGGGAACTAATCTAACTTTTATTAAAAAAGGTGGTGGTACTGTATACAGTATAACTCTTTTTAATAAAACTAATTCTGATAAATTTGTAAGATTATTTGATAAGGCCAGTATTCCAGTTAATGCAGATATATCTCTAGCAACCTATGCTGTACCGGCTAATGATTCTTTAAACGTATCTCTTTCAGTTGGTATTGAGTTTAAACTAGGAATAGGTATGAACTTAACTACTGGATCTGCAGATGGTAACACCGGAACAGTTTCATCAGGTGATATTGTTGGAGCTATATTATGGAGCTAATGAGTGAAAAATTATCATTTAATGAAATGTTAGATAAGTGTTGGAAGACAGCACTTGGTATATCACCATTAGTAAAGTTATATCAAGCATCATCTCCAGATGATGTTAGTTTTATGCATTCTATATTTAGAGGTGATGATGAATATGCAACTATAATGGTTAACTGTACTAATAAAGGTAAAATATCTATTCAATATGTAGACTCCCCATATATGGATGATTGTGTTATCCACCCACCAATTAAAATGTCTTTAAATGATGCTGAATGTTGTTTGCAAGAATCAGAATATGGAGGAGACTGGTCTGTAGTAGTATTAAGAGAACCATTATATTCTATTAAATATCCACCCTTATATATATTTACAGTAGAACATCAAGGTTATATAGCTGTAAGTACTGAAGATGGAAGTGTATTCCCTTTAGATGCCTAGCATCTTAAATAAAAAAGAGCTAAAACATTTAATATTAAAAGGATGTCTTTTACATCCATTAAAATTATTGGCATTATTGCCAGCTCTCTTTTATTTAAAATACTGTTTTCTTATTTTTATTTAATGGTGTTACTAAAGTAACTAATCCATTTTGTTTTGCTAAATTCTTAGCATTTCCTTTATGATCCGCCATAACTATCATCCATTGAGTGTGTAAGTTTGGGTTATCAGTATTAAGAAGTTTATCATGGGGTATATACCAAACATTAAAGTATCTCATTTTCTATTTCTTTTTCTAGACACGCAAGAGCACGCCATGCCACCTTTGCGGTGTGACGAATTCCATCATTATCTATTTTACCTGCATCAATCAAATGTCTAGCCAATGCATCATAGTCATCAGTTGACTTTTCACGATCCCAATGTAAAGGTTTATCAGGATGATGTTGCTTATTTCCAGCTAGTGATACCCTAGCTACTTCCATTATTGCTTTTGGAAAGTATTTTAATACACCAGTAAAGACTGGCCTTTCTTTTCTTTCTTGTGCGTTCATAGTTTATATTAAATTTTTCTATATCATACATTTGTTGTAGCCAATATTTTATTTCTTTAGGTATTCTAATAAAGATTACTCTTAACCAGACTCTAATTTTTATCATTATTTTTAGGATTTCCTTTTAAACCACCGTTTTTCCAATATATTCTTCTAAGCTGTTCTCCGAGTTGCATATCATTAGGATACGTTTCTACCAGTTCAAATATATCTTTAACTCTAACATAAAATTTTTTGTTTATTAAAAACTTTTCCATTTTTTTTTAATTTAATTATTAATTATTTATTTTTTCTATAGTCTACTATAAAGCCTACAGCTACGAGCATGTTAAGACCTAAGCTAGCTAATATCTCATGGATATCTTGATACACATTTACGGATAAATGTATATGTCCAACGATCCAGAACGGTATAGCCATCTGTTGACTGTACCAAATTAATGCAAATTCAATAAATTTTCTCATATTACTACATCTTTAGGATGATAATATAGGAGTGGGGCCAAGAATGCAAAAACTTAGCCCCAGTTGGTTTCTCCTATTTATTTAGTATATCATTCCAGGCCGCATAAAGTAAGAGCAACATTAAGATGCTCATAGCAATCATTTTCAAAATCATAATCCTAGCTCAATATCAAATTCTCTCATTAATTGTTCTTCATCTACTTCTACCACGGTATCATGTACTAAATCTATTTCTAATTGAGACTTGTCTCCTAGATCTATATACTCACCAGGCTTTTCAAACATAGGTTTAGTAGATGGGGACCCTGTTAGTTCCATTGTGATAAAGTCATGAAAGTTCTGCTGATCATTTAACCACTCTCTTGGATGAGCTTTCTTTAATGCATGCGTAACATGATTATAAAAGGCCCATGCAGAGTCATCTGCTACACCATAATTATAAGAAGCTTTCTCTAACTCTTTTTTAACGCAAGATAATTGCTGAGAATCTAATAGATCCTCTTCAATAAATAAACGTCCAGCTAATTCAGATGCTTTTCTACAATCAACAGTGATAGTTTTTAATAGATCTTTATCTTTAATTAGTCTTTTATAGTATTTCTCACCATTTTTTATTTGATCAGACATTTGTATGTATATATCTCTTGAGGCAGACCATCTATGTTTTCTTTTATAGTTCATCATGTCCCCGGATAACATACCATTGTAACAAACTTGAACATATGCTCCAATAGCACACTCAAAGCTCTTAGACTTATCATAAGAATTTGTCCAAGCAAACATCATTCCTAGTTCTTTTTCTTGTTCAATTTCTATATCAGTAGTTGACTGTGGATATATATGATATATTCCCTGTGCAACATTAGCGTCCTTACTGGCTCTATATGATTCTCTAGAGACCATAAATCCACTATCTGCTAGTAATTTATATGTATTATCTATCACTTCTCGGTGTGATATTACCGTGTAGGTTTTACCATGGTTAGGTAGGGCCGCACTTTCTAAATGCCACCTGGTTGTTTCTTTTGGTTTTGTGTATCCCATATTGTTTAAACTTTTAAAGTGTAAATATAATAAAAAAATGCTGACTCAGCAAATTAAATACTATATTTACACATTAATTAATCATCTATTGTGGTTATTTTAGACCATGATGGGTAATGAAACTTATTACCCTCACTGTCTGAACAAATACAATAGATACCATCATCCTCTTCATATGTTAATATTTCCCCTAGAATTACGGTTCCATCTGCACTGAAGAGGTTTTCTGGTCTTTTTCCTATATAATGTTCTTGTTTTTTAATCCTGAACTTCTTCCCTTTTTCTAAACTTCCTAATTCCATGTTAAAATAGTTTAAGTTGGCTTGTACTTACAGTAAGGATATCATTTACTTCCTTCTCAATTGCATTCAAATAGTAACCTTTATTTATATCATAGTTTTCCCATTTAGGTTCCACCTTCATTTTATTATAAATAGTTTGTAACCATCTTCCCGCTTCAAGTTGGATCTCTCTTTTATCTTTCTTATTGATTTTCAAGATTTTAACTCCTTGATTGGATATATAATATCTATTAATCTTCTGTAACTTGTTTTCTAAATACTCACCTTTCTCAATATACTTAGCAGTTTGTTCCCAGTCTCCTTTAGATTTACCTCCAATACAATAATCTAGAATATTTTTATTCTGATTTAAGTAGTCTTCTGGTAATACATTATGTACAAAGTACTGGTATATGGCTTTAGGTATAACTAACTTAGACTTATTCTTATGTAATTGTAAGTTATGAAAATCAAAACGTCCCTTAAGTTTAACGGGTGCAAAGCTAAATTTATCATTCTCTACTTTAAATAAGTAGTGAGGCTGACTTTGTTTAACTTCTCTCCATTTAGTAATATTAACATCTATATAGTTGTTTACACCAATATAATTATTAACATCAGCTAATATAAGTTTCTGATATTGATCATGTTCTAACTGTAAGTTAGTTTTGTCTTCCCATTCTTTACATATAGTCATATATTCTTCCATAGAACTTCTTGGAATCAATGTTTCTATCCCATCAGTGTTATGTAATAACGATACAGCTTCAGGTATTCTTTCCATAATCTGCTCATATAGCATCATTAAGGTAAGTTGACCATTAATTGTAATCTTAAGACATAGCTCAGGATCATAGAAGAAGCTCTTAGCGTCATTGCTAAGGCCAAAAGTTGAATTTAGTATAATCTTATATACATAATTCATTGGATTGCTCTTAGGGATCTTCTTTCTTTCATTAAAGAACCACTCATATTGATCACAAAACTCTTCTTTAGGGAAATGCCCCGGTGCAAATTTGTTTTTAATTGCAAGGTTGGGATAAAAACTAGTTACATCCGAGGACATTATTACCATATCATCATCACTTTCATAAACTCCTTTAGAAGCAGCACCGTGAACACCTCCTAATCCAAAGTGGGTCTTCACATTTTTATAGTTTACACTATATTTAAAGCTTCCTTTAAGTTTATCTCCATTCACTTCTATAGATTTAAACCTATCAAGTAACATATTAAATGTATCAGATGTAAAATTAATATAAGGTAAAATAATATCTTTAACTTTTACAGTCTCTCTATAGGTTCTGAGACCTCTCAGATCTCTTTTAGGTATATTTAACATACGTGTTAAGAAATAACCAAATACTTCTTTACTTATACGGGGCTCTGAAGCACTAAATAAATTAATACCATATGTTTTAGTAAGTTCTTTTCTTAATCCTATCTCTGATTTTGATCTATTGTATATTTCTTTAGTTGACCTAACATCATTTATACAATATTCTAATATAGTCTTTATTTCTTCTTTAGTAGTTATTTCAGTATCATGATGAATAGGCATATCTAGGATATTTTCCCAATCCATACTATACTGAATCCATTTAAGACTTGAACGTTTAGCCGGATTATCCCAATGGTGCATTTTAAATAAGTCAATTTGACCCATTCTCATCTTCCATTGAGGATAATCACTGAATTCTTTATTATTTGCTTTCTGAATACATGTCTGAGCGTATTTAAAAATTATAGCAGCAATATCACTTCCACCTAAATTAGGGTCCCAATCTTCATAATTGTCTAATATATAGTGAGTAACCTGTGCATCAAATGCTAATCCGTTATAGGATATATGCCACTCTTTATTTTTAATATTTTGTTTTAGGAATTCTATGAAGGAATCTAAATCATTTTGCAGATCATGTATCACAAAGACTTTAGTTTCTTGAGTCTTATAGTGTTCAAACACAGCTGTAAAACAATTAGATAATGTTTCATAATCCATTACCCAGTGTTTCATTCTTACATTTTTTAGTTATGGTGCCAAAAAAAGCCTACGTCAATAGGCTTCTTTTTTTAATAGTCAACAGTGTGGAATTCCTACTGACCAGGTAATATAATTGGAGACGTCTTGGTTTCCTTAACGTCTACAAAATATTGTTTGTAATCAAAAGTGTCTGCATTAACTGCAAACATATGAATGAAAGTTTCTATATCACTTTTATCACTTAAATAGAATTCTGAGAAAGTATCCACTAACCTTCTTTCTTCTTTATGTGTTTTACCTGTCTGAGGATTTGGTTTCTTTAACCTTTGTGGTTGACCTTCATCATCAAGTTTAGGTACCATGTGA
>TARA_R100000742_G_C4279562_1_pt1 | contig 9880 bp, 13 predicted proteins | sample TARA_R100000742 | Tara Oceans TARA_R100000742 (sample SAMEA2623309) | marine metagenome | biome: marine biome (ENVO:00000447); feature: deep chlorophyll maximum layer (ENVO:xxxxxxxx); material: "saline water (ENVO:00002010), including plankton (ENVO:xxxxxxxx)" | depth 40 m | reverse complement strand
TTGCTTAGAGTTTGATGAAGAGTATTACAAAAAGACAGGCGAACCAATGCCTAAAGTGAACAGTATTTACGATGACTAAAATAAAATTATATGGGAACAAGGGATACACATGCCAAGTAATTAGAATAGGGGAGGGTTTTTTGGGCTTAGAAAACGAAGTCGTAACGGGAGACGACTATGATTTTGTTTATTGTAATAATTTTGATTATGCAGATGTAGATGTCCAACACAAAGACTCGGCTCTATCTCAAAAAGGTTTTAAAATCTTCAATGTTTTAGACATCCCTCCTCATATAGCAGATTTTCCAATAGAAAGGCTTAAAGAACAAGTCGCGGAAGCGGATGTCGTTACCTGCATAAGCCCTCCCGTGAAAGAACAATTAGAAAAAGTGGGAGTAGAATCCCACGTTATATGGAATCCTATAAAGGATGTATTTTATGATCCTCAAATAAAAAGAGAAATAAATTGTTTATATGTTGGTCGCCATGAAGACCCTAATAAAAGATTTAATCTATTAGATAATATAGAAAAATATGTTATAGCCCCCCAAGGAGGCTGTTCTAGCGGGGAATATGTAGGATTAGTAAGCGATGTGGTCCTTAATCAATTTTATAATTCAAGCAAAATAGTTGCTTTACCTTCTAAGTTTGAAGGGTTAGGTCTAACAGCTTTAGAAGCAATGGCTTGCGGGGCCATACCTCTTGTTTGCAGCGATAACCCAAACTCAAACCTTTGTCCTGACTTTTGTGTAGCGGAGCCTAATGAAAAATCCATTAATGACACATATAACAGATTATTAAATCACTTTACCCACTACCATTCAGTTATATTAAGCGAATGGACACAGTGGGCGCAGTATAAGTTTTCTAAATTTACTGTTGCTCAGAATATTTTAAATCTCTATAATAAACATAAATGAAAGCTATTGTAACAGGAGGAGCAGGTTTCATAGGATCAAACTTAGTAGACAAACTACTTTCTTTAGACTATGAAGTAACAGTTATTGATAACGAATCAAGTGACGCACATGACCAATTTTATTGGAACGAAAAAGCCAATAATTATATTTTAGATATATGTGATTATGATAACATCAAACCCCTATTTAAAGGCGTTGATTTAGTTTTCCACATAGCTGCCGAAGCCAGAATACAACCTACTTTATTAAACCCCATCTTAGCCGCTAAAAGCAATTTTTTAGGAACTTGCACTATTTTACAATGTGCGAAAGAGGCTGGCGTAAAAAGAGTAATTTATAGCTCTACATCTTCGGCCTATGGCCTAGCAAATGATATTCCAAACGTAGAAACAATGCAAAAAGATTGTTTAAATCCTTACTCTGTAACAAAAGTAGGGGGAGAAGAGCTTTGTAAAATGTATACAGATCTTTTTGGCCTAGAAACCGTATTTTTTAGATACTTCAATGTTTATGGAGAGAGACAACCAATTAAGGGCCAATATGCTCCTGTTATTGGTATTTTTATAAGGCAAAGAGATAACGGGGAAGATATGACTGTTGTAGGAGATGGGGAACAGAGAAGGGATTTCACCCACGTTAGCGATATTGTAGAAGCGAATATTTTGGCTGGAAACTTATCAAACAAAGAAGTAGTTGGCGAGTTATTCAATATAGGGACTGGAGAAAATTTTTCCATACTAGAAATTAAAGATTTTGTAGGAGGAAAATATGTTCATATACCGCCGCGCAAAGGAGAGGCTAGAATAACCTTGGCAAGTAATAAAAAAGCAAAAAAACTGCTAAAGTGGGAGCCTAAAGTAAAACTAACAGAGTGGATAAAAGACAAGTGATTTTAGTTTCCACATCAAGAGGTATTTATAATTTAACCTCAAAGGAATATGCACACGAAAATGAGGGTGTTTGTTTTGGATTAGCAAAAACAGAAGAAGCTAACAAAACACTTTTTGCCGCCTTTAGAATTGGCGATCACTCAGGTTTTAGTTGTGATACAAGAATATGCTCATTTGATGAATCTTTAAATTTAAAAAATAAATTTGATATAAAGGGCTGTGAAGATGTTCATGGAATAGAGGTCTTTGGAGATTCTATTTATATCCTATCTACAAAAACAAACAGGATATATCAAACAAATTTTCAAGGAGAGGTTTTGAAAGTTCATGAAGGTATACCTAATTGCGAAAGATCGCACATGAACACAATAAAAAGACACAATGATAGATTATTGATAATTTGCCATAGAGATAGCTTCGATGCACAATCTTGCCTATATGAATTTAACCCATACTCGCAAGAAACACTATGCTTGTCTAGATTCCTTGGAGACCACTCTCACAGTATTTTATACCATCAAGACAGGTTTTGGATTTGTGATTCATTAAACGGTCGTGTTTTTTCTGTGAGCAAACAGCATCATGTAAAAAATCCAGACACCTCGCCTCAACTAGAAACATTAAATCACATTGAGACTGAGGCAATTTATTTATTAAGAGGATTATCTACTGATGAGAAATTTTTGTATGTTGGAGCATCTGCAAAAGCTTCTACGGCTGAGCGGCACAAAGGGTGCGATGGAGGCATTGTTAAAATGAATAAAGATACTGGAGAAATTTTAGGAGAAATAGTAATTCCAGAATGCGGTCAAGTAAATGAAATATTACGTTATTAACCTAGAAAAAAGAAAAGATAGATGGGAGTTATTTAAATCTCAATTTTCTTCAATAGATGACGAGTCTCTTTTGACAAGGGTTGATGGCGTGGATTTTGGCTCGGGAGATAGTTCAATCACGCGAGCGGGGTGCTCTGCGGCTCATCGGGATGCTATAACACTTGGATTATTAAGTGGAGAAGATCAATTTACTATTTTTGAGGATGATATATTTTTTTATGATTATACAGCTTCTTTAATATCTAAATGCCTAAATAGCCTAAAAAATAATAATTGGGATCTTTTATATTGGGGTTGCGCTCCCAGAGAGGAGGGGGTCGAAAACCCACTAGAAAAAACTAAAGAAAGTTTTTTACTAAAGGTAATGTGTGCTGGGACTGCCCACGCTATAACTTACAATAGAGACTTCGCTTTACGCTATGTAAAAGATTTTCCTGAGAGGAATGATAGGTCATCTTGGACTGACTGGACATCAGCAAATGTTTGTCATGATATACATCTTAGAAAATATCAAAAAGAGGGAAACTCATATATGCCCGACAAGCTCTGCGCCTGTCAATATAACGGATATTCAGATATAGATGGATTCGTTAGCCCTCGACAAGATACCATAGAAAAACAATTTGATATTTACAAATGATTACATCTTTAGGAATTAGCACTCGCGCAATAGGTAATGCATTATTTAATTATGCGATTTTACTAGAAGTAGCTAAAAAAACAGGATTTGAACCCATATATCCGATTGGCGAAGATCACATTGATCCGTCTAATGGTCAAAACATACAACAACTCTATAACGCCTTTCACATACCTATAAAAAAATCTCCAATATCAAAACTAGAAAATCAAATACTGTTTGAGTATAAAAGAGACTTAGATAATAATTTCGACCCGTCTATATTTGAAATACAAGACGGAACAAATATATTTGGATATTTCCAAAACATGTCTTACTACGAAGATTTTGAATCTACAAAACCATTGTTTTTAAAAGAAATACAAGAACAAGCTAGAACAATATTCAAAAAACTAAATTTAACTACAGAAAAATGTGTCGGATTGCACATTAGAAGGGGAGACTACGTTAATATATCCGCACATCCTGTTATAGCAAAAGACTATTATGAAAAAGCGATGCAAGATTTTGAAGGATATGAATTCCTAGTAATGTCTGACGATTTAGAATGGGTCAAAAATAATTTTAATTATAAAAAAATACACCCCATGCCTTACAGCAAAAACGCATTTGTTCATTTGTGCGCTTTTTCCATGTGTTCCCACCAAATCATAGCTAACTCAACTTTTTCTTGGTGGGGGGCTACACTTAATAATAATATTGAAAAAAGAGTTATAGCACCATATATTTGGATGAATGATTCCTCTGGAAGTGCAGTAGAAATGAATATTTGTCCTAAAAATTGGAAAAGATTATGAGAACTATAGTTAACCCTAAAAACCCTAGCGAAGCTTTACATATTATTTACAAAAAAGAAGATCTTGAGTCTCTAGATGGCAGAATAGATATTTCCAATGAATCACAGTTTCTACAACTTGCGGCAATGAAAATAAAAAAAGACCACAAGTTTAGAGGTCACAAACATTTAAGATTAGTAAGGGAAACTGACATAACTCAAGAATGTTGGATTGTTATTAGAGGATCTGTGAAAACATTTCATTATGATGAGGACGACAACCTTATAGAAGAAAATATTTTAAATGAAGGAGACGCTACAATAACCTTTAGAGGTGGTCATAACTACCAATCACTGAGTGAAGACACATTGGTTTATGAAATAAAAACTGGCCCATACATGGGGCAAGCAAAAGATAAAACTTTTATAGACTAATGAATAAAAATTTAATTAAAACTCTTATAGATAAGCCAGATCCTATCATTTTAGATGTAGGGAGTTTTGATGGAGAAGACTCCAATGAGTTTGCCTCAGTCATGCCAGATTGTAAGATTTATGCATTTGAAGCTGACCCTGCATCTTTAGAATCATTTAAAGCTATAGGTCACCCAAAGCAAGTTGAGCTAGTGGAGCTTGCTGTATGCAATATAGACGGAGAGATTGACTGGTATTCAAGCGAGAAAAGATATGGAACAGAAGACTGGTCTCTATCTAGCTCTCTTAAAAAACCTCACAATCATTTAAACCACTATCCCGTTTCGTTTTCAGAAGATCCCATCACAGTTAACGCCACAAAACTAGATTCTTGGGTAGAGGATAACCTTGGTGACCAAATTATTGATTTTATCTGGTGTGATGTTAATGGCGCTGAAGAAGAATTCATATTAGGGGGAATAAAATCCCTTCAAGAAAAAACCAGATATCTGTATACAGAATATTTTGATAACGAAATGTGGGCGGGACAAGTCAATTTAGATTGGATTACAGAGAAACTTTCTAATTTTGAAAAAATAGAAGAAATAGGACACAATGTTTTGCTTAAAAACAAAAAGCTAGATGTTTGAATTAGTAAAAGAGTTTGAGGACGAAGTTTCCTCTTGGTTTGGTTCTCCTTACGGAGTTGCTGTTGATTCTTGCACTCACGGAATAGAATTATGTTTGCGATTAAATAACGCAGAAAAAGTATCAGTGCCTAAAAGAACATATATCTCTATACCCTTTTTAGCTAACAAGTTAAATCTGCCTCTTGAATGGAGGGACGAAGAGTGGCAAGACTATTATTATTTAGGAGGCACATCCGTTATTGATGCTGCTGTTTTATGGAAACAAAATAGCTACATTCCAAAGACTTTTATGTGTTTAAGCTTCCAATATCAAAAACATTTAAGTCTTGGGAGAGGAGGAATGATTTTAACGGATAATGCAGATGCCGCTCATGAATTAAAAAAAATGTCTTATGATGGAAGGCTCCCCGACAAGCCTTGGAGGGAACAAAATATATCTTCTTACGGATACCACTACTACATGACACCTGAAACAGCAATCAAGGGTTTAAATAGGTTAGATGACGCGATCAACAAGAATCCTAGAAAGTGGGATTTTTACGATTGGCCCGACTTAACACAGATGGATATTTTTAAAAATGCCTAAAATAACCACCATAATACCGACCTATCATAGACCTGATTTATTAGCTAGAGCGATCAAGTCTGTTCAGTTACAAGAATTTGAAGATTGGGAGTGTATAATTTTTTCAGACCATTGCCCTAAGGCTAGCTTAGTCTACGAAAATTACTTTAAGAATGATTCTAGAATAATATTTGTAGAGAATCCAAATAAATGGATTAAAAATGTTGGGGCAGTTGGAGTTAATTATGGATTAGAAAATGCAAATTCAGATATCATAACTTACTTGTGTGATGATAATATATTTTTACCCAATCATTTTAGAGTAATCTACGAAGAACATCAAAAAGGACAATTTGATTATATATCAACCTCTGGGTTTCATTTTCACTTAGGAAATGGCAATTTTTTAATAAAAGAAATTATAAACAAAGGTCTTGAAAATGAATTAAATTTACTCTACTACAATCGTGACGAAGAAGCTGTAAATTTTATAACCAAATATCCCGATATGCTACGCATAGCTCATAGCATAGAAAAAGTTGTTAATAAAATTGGATATTGGTTGCCGTGGGAAGAGAACCCGATGGGATTTAAAGAGGATACAGAATTTATGCAAAGGCTTGGCACTGCTTTTAAAAAAATTGACCTTGATGATCTTACTAACGTGTATTATTCAAGGAACGCTTGTCAAACTAGAGACGAAGATTACCACGAAAAAGTAGTAAACTTAGCTAAAAATGAAATTTTTGTTTATCCAGAACAAGTAGAAAACGACTTATCAATATAAATGAAGAAATATGGAAAATCAGCTATATTTGACCCTCAATCTAAGGTTTATGCAAACGCAGACAGGGTTGTTGAGTTTGTTGAGACTGGCAATACAGCGCCTGTATTAATAGAGGTAGATCCTAGCAACTCTTGTAATCACGCTTGCTCATTTTGCTTATCTTCTTATATACATTTCAACAAATATAAAGGCACAGAGGCTTTTTCCAGAGCTTTGATGCCCCGAGACATGCTAATGAGCTTATGCGAGGACTTTGTTGAAATGGGGGTTAGGGCAGTGAACTGGACTGGAGGAGGAGAACCTACACTAAATAGACACTTAAAAGAAGCTATCACTTATTGCGGTAAGCATGGTATTAAAATGGGCATGTTTACAAATGGCACTCTTCTGGATAAGCAAGATTTATTTGAAACCTTGGTAGATAATATGTCATGGGTAAGAGTTTCAATAGATACTGGGACGGCAGAAGAATACGACAAAATTAGAAGCCCAAAAGGGGGAGCTAATTGGGACAGAATGGTTTCTAATGTAAAAGAATTAATTAGAGTAAATGAATTAAAAGGAAATAAAATTGATATAGGAGTTGGCTATGTAATATCTCCTGACACCTACCACGGCATAGTTGATTTTGCTAAGTTTTTCGAAAATATTAACGTAACTTATTGTCAATATAAGCCTGAAATTGTTATCCGAGAAGACGGGGGGCAACAAAGAGACATAGAGTTTTGGAGAGACGAAGTTCAACCCTTATTAGACGAGGCTAATGAAATCTTGGGTAATAAATTTCAGGTAAATGGTTATAAGCTAGAAGACCTAGCTATGGACAGAGAAAAATTTGGTAGGAATTATAAAAAATGCTTGGGGTCTCAAATTTCACCTTGTGTTGGTGCTGATGGTCATGTGTATGTATGCACTAATCATAGAGGGTGGAAACAATATAGCTATGGTTGTTTGTATGACGATAAATCGTTTAAAGATATCTGGAATGATTTAATCTCTAGAAGAGAAGTCATGAATACAATTGAAAATGTAGAGTGTTTTAAAAATTGCACTAAATTATGCAAACCACACGAAAGCAATAAAGCTGTTTGGGACATCTACAAAAAACATGAAGAACTAAGTGCCTCTGAGTGGTCAGAATATAAAGACAAACTATCTAAGCAATCGGAAGAATTGCAGAAGACAATAATACACAAAGAGTTTATCTAAAGTATATTTGACATTTAAACATTTCATTATTAATATAATTAAATTTAAAAATGGAAATGGAAATGGAGATTAAGTTTAAGACAAGAAACGGGCCAGCCGAGACCGATTCTTACGATGAGTGGAATATTTATGAGGACTATATACAAAAAGACCACATTGTATATGATTTGGGAGCACATACTGGGTGGATGTCCGAATATTTCTGCCAAGTAGCCAAGCACGTTCACGCTTTTGAGCCAGTCCCATTTCTTTTTGAGCAATTAAAAGATTACACCAAAGAGTTTTCTAATATTGATTATCATGGAATCGCTCTTAGCGACAATGATGACGAAGAAATTATCGTTGAAAATCAAAGGGGTGCTCGTTCTTTAGGTAGCTACATGAAAGAGAAGGACTTGCCCTTTCCAGATTTTATAAAAGTAGATATTGAAGGCTTTGAAAGTTTGTTTTTTAAAACGATAGAGTCTATTTTGGAAAAAGGTAAAACTTTCTTTTATGTTGAAATGCATACTTGGTTTCCCACCTTTAAATTTCCTCAAGAGGGAGGCTTTGATTGGAATAGTTTAAAAAAACATCCATACATTGTAAAAAAATTTAACTGGAAAGACCCTGATAGGCTATGGGAAGATCCAATAATACTAGGCTTAGACGATGACTTTAACCCACAAAAGAATGAAACCTTTTCTTACTTATTCATTCCTAAGAATATTTAATAATTAAAATGAAAAAGAAAAAAGCCCTTATAACGGGAATATCAGGACAGGATGGGAGCTATCTAGCGGAGCTTTTGCTAGAAAAAGATTATGATGTTTACGGTCTTATTCGTAGACACTCCTTAGCAAGCACTCAAGAGAGCAGAATAGATCATTTAGTAGGTAAAGGGTTGGTTAAAACGGACTATGCTGATTTACTTGATGCCTCGTCTTTGAATAGGTTGATGGCATTAATTAAACCTGATGAAATTTATAATTTAGCTGCCCAAAGTCACGTTAGAGTTAGTTTCGATGTTCCTCAGTTTACCTTGCAAACAAACATGATAGGAACTTTAAATCTTTTGGAGGCGTATAGATTTTCTTGCCCTGATTCTAAATTTTATCAAGCTAGCTCATCAGAAATGTTTGGCAATGAGATAGACGAAGACGGCTTCCAGAGGGAAACCACAAACATGAAACCTGTTAGCCCATATGGATGTTCCAAACTAGCAGCTTACTGCATTGTGAGAAACTACAGGAACTCATACAACCTTTTTGCATCTAATGGAATTCTTTTTAATCATGAATCTCCTCGACGGGGAGAAAACTTCGTGACGGCAAAAATTGCCAAAGGAGTCGCAGAGATCGCAGCATGTAAAAAAGATAAATTAGTTTTAGGAAACCTAGACGCTTATAGAGATTGGGGTCATTCTAAAGATTATGTTGAAGCGATGCATTTGATGCTGCAACATCATGAGCCAGATGAATTTGTTATTTCATCTAAAGAAAGCCACTCTGTTAGAGATTTCTGTAAAGAAGCTTTTGGATATTTTGACTTAGATTATAAAGATTATGTATCCCAAGATCCAAAATTCATGAGACCAGAGGAACTCGCTGTATTAAAAGGAGACTCCACTAGGGCAAGAAAAGCTCTTAATTGGAAACCAAAATTTGATTTTAAAGGTTTAGTCCATGATATGGTTTCATATTGGGAAAAAGAAGTCTAAAGCATTGACTTTATCATATATGCAGTTATCTTGACTGTATGCCAAGAGGTAAAAAGTCATGCCCATCCTGTAATACTCTACTCGGAGCGCGGGTAAAGGTCTGTGATTGTGGTCATGAGTTTTTGCCAAAAGCTAAGAAGCAAGCTAAGCCTTTCTTCAAAGAAAGAAAAGAATTTTTAAAACGTATGCTCGGCGGCTCAAAGCCGATAAATTATGTTTTTGAAATGTCTACTGTGACAAAGATTTTCGCACAGTTTGACAACGATCTCGACTTTTTAAGTAAGATTAAACCACCTTTTGAATTAAAAGGCACTATTAAATATTTTTTAACCAAAGACGGAAGAGAATATTTAAGCAAAAAATATAAGGAATTTAATTACAAGCCACCAGAGAAAGATAAATTTGTTGACACGGGCATAAAAGTTGGAGAAGATACTGTGAAGAAAAAGGCTAGAACACTAAGAGATTTTTTAAATGACTAAAATGAAGAAGAAA
>TARA_R100000742_G_C4279564_1_pt1 | contig 9904 bp, 4 predicted proteins | sample TARA_R100000742 | Tara Oceans TARA_R100000742 (sample SAMEA2623309) | marine metagenome | biome: marine biome (ENVO:00000447); feature: deep chlorophyll maximum layer (ENVO:xxxxxxxx); material: "saline water (ENVO:00002010), including plankton (ENVO:xxxxxxxx)" | depth 40 m | reverse complement strand
GTTCTTCGTAAAGTTTTCTAAAGTTTTCTAATTGCATAAAGCCTAGCCCTTGTCCAATCTGGTGCATTCTATAAATGTTATAGGCTATGCCTAATTGTTTCTCTGTGTAAAGTAGCATTAGTTATTTAACGAATTTAAAAATTCTAGCATTTGTTTTGTTGTTGTTCCTTTTGGAAAAGAATGCTTTGCTAACTCTACTGCTTTTTGTTTTGCTTCTTTATTTTTTATGTAATAATTAGCAGCTTCTCTACTAGCAGCTTCTCGCATTGCAATTGCATCAATTATTCCTTCATCACCATCTCTTTTATACTTAAACACAACATCATTAATATATCCTTGAACGTCTGGATTATAATTAGAGGTATTAGGTTGTCCAGTTGCACGTTGTATTTTTTGATCTAGTGTTCCTTCTCTACCACCACCTAGATATTCTGCAACTGCATGTCCTAATGGATTGTCAGTGTCTTTGTATCTATTTTGTTTTGTTTTTATATCTCTTAAAGATGCTCTCATTCCAGATACAGGAGAATCAAATACTCCAAATCTTCCATCTTGACCATATGTTTCACCTGTCATACCTGCCCAGTAATCAAACCTAGATTCAATATTGCCCATATTATTATAGTGTGGACCACCGTGTTTAAAACCTAACCTATCCATTTGTTCATTGGTAGAAACTTTGCCACCCTTTTCGAAGTTAAATCTGTTTTCTTTAGTGGACAATTCTTTTAAACGATCTAAGTCAAACAAATCAGATTTAATTAAAAACTCATTATAGTTACCATAAGTACCACCAAGATTTAGTGCAACTACATCATCAACTTTAATATCTTTTTTTATTTCGGTTGCGTTTTTGTATGCTGGTTGCTCCTTTAACATTTCAAAAAGTTTTCCTTTATGCATCCAATTAGTTATAGGTTTTTCTCCAACTTCATCAATTAATTTTGTAGACCTTTCAAGTCTATATAAAGTTATAGTATCTCCATATGCCTTTTTTAATTCTTCTCTAGTTTTTGCAAAATTATTATAAAATTCTAATGGAGAAATATCTGGGTTTTTACCCATTAAAATATTATCTACTATAGTATATTGTTTTCCTCCGGACTGATGTCCTGCTGCATGTTGATATAATGCATTAAAAATATTTTTATTTCTATACATATCTGTAGCTGCAGTTGGAATAATACTATCTGATTTTAAAACTGTAAAATCTCTACCATATGATAATTTACTACCCTCAGAAGGTAATTTAAAATTTCTTCCAGCATCTATTTTATATTTTGCATCTGCAAGTTGTGAGTTTAATTGTTTTAATTCATACATTTCTACATCTGAAAAAAACTGTGTATCACTTGTTAATTTATATTTTTCACTTTGAAATTTTTGTAGTTCTCTATACTCATTTAAAGCTTTTTTTCTTTCTTCTCCTTTTAATGGTTTATTAGTTATTGTTTTAATATTTTCTTTTACCTTTTTTAAAGGTTTTTTTATAAGGACACCAACACCTGACATTTTATATTTGTTAGGTAAATCCATTACTTCATAATTTTTACCAAGAGTTTTGCTTAAATATTTTTTAAGCTCATCACGAGTAAAACCTTTTTGATATGTACCTCTTGCTGTAATTAATTCTGAATCAGATAATTGTTTCTTTGCATTGGGCAAAGCTTTTAATACATCATCTTTTGATCGTACAGTTATAACAGCAACACCATTATCTTGTAACAAAGAGCCAATATGTTTGACAGCTTTATCTCTATCTAGTTTTGGTAACACATTTAACACTGAGAAGTTAGTAATAAAATTATACTTACGTGTAATTTCTTCCGGCTCTACAAAATCGGGAGTACCATACTTATCAGCCTTATCTAATTGTGGATAGGGTTCGTAGGTATCAGCTTTTAAAACTTGTCTAGCTTGATTAATTTGTATGCCTGAACCATAATCTAATGAATCATACGCATTATAATCATCCATTATTTTAGAAGCTTTTTCATAGGTACCACCTGTTGTAGCTATCTGTGTTTTCTGTGCTGCCGATGGGTCATATTCTACATCTTTACCGGCTGCTTTTAATTGCATAACCTTTCTTAAAACAATACCACCTACACTATATGTATCTCTACCTGATAGTAATTCTGCAGTTTTAGTAGGATTCCAACCCGGTGCTTGAAGATTTTTTTGTTTTTCAAAGTAATTATTTATTCTTTTAATAGCAACCATTTCATTATATTTTAAAATTTTTTCTCGTTGATTTGAATAATTACCAAAGCTAAAAGACTTTAACATATTATTATTTCTGTTATCTTGTGCAGGATAGAATGTATCTAGTATTCTTGCAGTAACTAAAGCCAAGCTTTTATTATCTAAACTCTTTACATTTTTACCTAATGTTTTAGAAATATTTTGTATAAAGGATTGTTGATTTTCTATTGATGGAAAAGCCTTTGCAATATTTTTCATCATTCTAGCAGACTCTTGATTATTTCTAAACTCAATAGCCCCACCTTCAGCAAACTGTTTTCTTTCTGCTTCTTCGTCATAACTTAATCCTGTTAGTGGATTAATCCTATCAGCCGGGTCTTCCTTCGTAAATGGAACAACATCTGGTCCTTTAACAAAACCACCTTTAGCCAACCCAAGCCTTTCGATGACTTCTAATTGATCATCGTTATACTCTTCTTTTAACTCTAACAGGGGCAGTTTTCTAAAATCATTTGAAATTTGTTTTAATATATTTTTTAGCTCTGATCTATTTACATCAGGATGCATCTGCATAAACTCATCAATCTTTTCTGTTGAAGGTTCAATAGGTTTAAAGTAATCTATTTGAGGAGTAAAGATTTTAAAATCATCTTCAACTACAGAAGATTGTATTCTTTCGTTAACAACTAAATCAATTTTAGATTGGTTCAGATTATAAATTTTTTCTTTACCTTCTTTTTCTCTAAGATTATCAAACTCCATTAATTCATTTAAACTATGTAATTTATTTTTAGTTTTTACATATTGTTTGTAATACATTTTGTTTGCTAATGTATAATTATTTACAAAGTCTTGTACGGTTGTTTCTTTTTTCTTTATATCCGTATACATTACTGTAGTAGCATTACTTCTTTCTCGATTAAACTTAAACATTTCCATGTGTAAACTTTTAAGAAGTCGTTTATCATCAATAACATTAAATCTAAACCCTGTAAAGTTTGCTAGTTTTTCAGAACTTAAATCATAGCCAACACCATAAATATCTTTATCGCCTGATTTAGCTTTTGCGTAGCGTTCTAAGTTTTTGTATGCTCCAACTTTGTAAAGTTTTTCAGCAATATGTTTCCAAGATGCAATTTGATTATTTGCATAGATTTCAAAATCAGGAGACTCAGACACAATATAATCATCAATGTATTGTCCATCTTCTGTTGTACCATTTCTAAATAATTTATCAATAACAGCTTCTGATAATAACGTTTCAGTAGTTAAAGGTTCAAAAAATTCTTTTAAAGAAGTAGCAAAAGCCTGTCCTAGTCTTTCATCAAACTCTCTCTGGTCTAATTTACCTTTGCCAAATATAGCATCATAAATAGGATACATAATGGTTTCACTTACAGGAGCATCTGGGTCATTAAATTTTAAATCTGCCCAAACTATTTTACCATCTTTGTTCATATCCCAAATCCAACGATCACCATTGTATTCTTGTTTACTGACTTCTTTAATATGATATCTTTCTTCTTCACTTAGTCCAGACATATTTCCTGTTAGATAATCTGCAGCAGAAGCTCCTACACCTGTACCTAACGTAGTTTGAGAACCAAGTCTTAAAGCTCCTCTTTGTTGTAAAACTTTATTACCACTGTTTAATTCTGCAAATCCTTGTTTATAGGTGTGAAATATATTTCTAAATCTTTCAACATGAAACGAAAAGAAGTTACCATAAGGAGAATATCTTAGTGCTTTAATTCCAGTAGGAATCATATCATACGTTGGCATTGTATTTCTAACAATTTTTGCTGCCATGTCTTCTAGCTCTGCAATTCCTTTATTAGGATAAGCTCGTTGTAATGTTTTTAATTCTTTTTCAAACGCTACAATTTTCCAGATATCATCTTCTGCAACATAAACATCTTCGAGTTTTTTATAAATCTTTTTAAATGGATTGTATTGATTTAACCAACTACCTGCGTTTGTTTTAGAAGCAGATTGCATTAACAATCTTAAATCTCCAAGACGAGCATTTTGATTGACAATCCCAAGCCTTAAATATTTATTATATAATTCTTGATATTCTTTTTGTCCAGAACCTTTAATTTTAGTAGTTACAGTTCTTAAAGATTCCCATGTTTCTTTACTTAATGGATTAATACCGTTGTTTAAAAGTATTTTAGCACTACCAAATAAGTTTCTTTCGTGGGTAATATTATTAATAACTGTGGCTGCAGACTGAGCAAAACCTTTTGCAGCAAATGCTAATTTAGCTACTCCTAAAGTTGTTTCTCCTACTACATTATCAAAAAAAGATTTATTAATATTTGTTTGAAGTGGTTTGACCAAAGTTGCGTATGTCTTGGTATCTGTATACATACCATCTAAAGGACCAAATTGCTTTCCTTCAATTTTTCTTCTGTAGTTTCCTGTTGCATTTTGAAAAAAGAATTTATTATTACCAAGTCTATAATATTTTTCCATTAAGTTTCTGTCATATAAATATTCTGACAAAGTTCTTATCGTACTAAATACCCTTGTACTTGGATTAGTTTCTTCTCCTAATAAATCTCGAATAGGCTGTGCAATTTTTTGACGTTCTCTAAATAATTTTTTACCGTCTTTAGCACCATATATAATATCCGTAAAATCAAAAAAGTTTTTACTATATTTTGCGTTGCTTAATAAATTTTTAACTTCAGCCTTTGCTTCTTCACGTAATGCTTTATCCGTTTTACCTTTGCTTCTGTTTAATTTAGTACTTTTTAATTTACCATAGATAAAATTTTCAGCTCTAGTAATAACTTCTTGTGATGGTCTCCAGTCTGGATTTTCAAATTTTTTATAAGTTTTTCTAAGATAAGAACCTATGTTTTCTACAATTTCTTTTCTAAGTTCAGGGTCTACCACTTTACTTTGAGATAAAAACCTAGACAATTCATCTACCGTATCTCTCATTTCTTTTGCAGTAGACTGCATTGACTCAGGTAAATCTTTTAATTTTACCGAGCCTTGTAAATATCCATCAAGTACAGCGTTTGCTTCTTTCTCGGCTTGTTTATTTACTCTAAACAACCTGCCTTCTTTTGCCAATGTTCTAATTTGTCTTTCCATTGTGGTCATTAGCTGCTCACCCTTACTTGCCCAAGCAAGTTTAGCATCTTTACTTTTATTAAATAACGCAAATGCTTCAGGACTAAAAAATCCTTTAGCTGAAAAAAATAAATCTTTGGTAACAGTTCCTGCTTGAGATAAACCACGTAAAAAAGAATTAGAACTTTCTGACCAGAGCTTAACAGGAGTTTCATCACCACCCGGTTTTTTAAGTTGTTTTGGGGTTTTGTTTGCTTTTGGAGTTGCCGAAGCTTCTTTAATAGTTTCTACAATTGTTTCTTTTTGTTCTGGAGTAGCAGAGTTTTTAACATTTTTAAAATAGTTAAACATTTCTCTACCAGACCTAAATATTAAACCACCTAGTTTTAATACACCGGTAATAGCTCCAGTCATAAACAAACCATCAAACAATAAAGCTATTCTATTTTCGCCTTCTGTTTTATCTTTATCAGCAGTAACAAAATCTAATAGTTCTGAAAGTTGTTCGTTATCATCACCAACAATCTGCCCTAAGAACTGACCCACAATAGCATCTTCCGGTTTTATAACCCACTGTGAAGCTATCTCTCCACTTGCTAACATTTTTGTAGCTGCTAATGTTTTAGGGAATCTAGGTTTAAGACGTACAATTCTAGAATCTTTATAAGCTTTTTGCAACTTATTAATTTTTCTAGCTTCTAATAATTTTTGACCATACCCTAACATTTTCAGACTACCAACATATGGAACAGCAAAAGTTCCTAACTCTTTAACTAATGAGCCTGTTACAGTTGTAGGCTCTTCAACCTTTCCTTCAGACATTAACTCTGGACCAACAAGTGCAGTGCTTGTAAAGTTTACAAATTCCTGTGCACTTTTCTTTATAACATCAGGTGTCTTGTCTTTTAGTTTTAAAAAATCAAATAAATCAGATGTTCCTTCAGCGAAATTTTGAGGTATCCCACCAAGAGAACGTCTAACTTCTTTTGGAGCTAGTGGTAATAAAGTTCCAACAGGACCGAATAAAGATTTATAAACTTTTTGACCCCATCCTTGTTGATATGGGTTTTCTATTTCTTTATCTTTATCTTGTTTAATATTACCTAATAAATGCTGCTGTAACTCAGCATATGTTTTATCAGAATATTTATTTGTGTGAAGATACCCTACAAGTTGTTGGTCGGACATAGCAAGTAGTCCTGAATTAGGATTATTTTCTTTTATTTGGTTTTTGATTAATTCTAGGCGAGATGCCATATAAGACTCCTATATTAGTCTATGTCTAAAATTCCTTCAATATCACCTAAATCTGCTTCAAAAGCATTTAGATCAATGTCGGTAACACCACCACCCTGTGCATACTTTTCAAAGATTAATTTATAAGCTTGTTGACCTTGAAGAATATTAAAAACTCTCATGTTTCTAATTTGTTGTTCTGCCACAGCAGGAGCAATATTTTTTGTAGCAGCCAGTTGAGTAATGTCTTCTTGTCCTAAATTACTAAGTAGATAACTATCTAAGTTGTTTAGAGATGATATCATATAATTTTGTAAGAATTCGTCTACTCCTCCACCTTGTAAAATCTTTTGTGCGTGAGTTTCTACGTGAGTATTAATTCTCTCATCTATAAATGATTGTAGTTGGGTTTCTCTATCTTTGTCAGATAGTTTAGTATTTTCACTCAATGTTTTTTCTTTTTCTAGAACTTGTTTATCAAACCTTATTAAATCTTGAACTTCATCTCTTACTTTATCAAGTGTAGTAGTAGATAGTCCAGCTTGTTGACGAGCTTTATAGTACTGTGTTCCACCGGGCTGATATGACTTTTCCCAATCTTTATAAACTTGAGACTCTTTAAAAGTATCTTCATTCATTCCTTGTGGCATCGTAGGTTTATTCTGATTTTTAATTGCGTTAAACGTTGCTAGTTGTTGTTGATACACGTCTGTTGCAGCAGCAGCTACAACGACTGATAATAAATTATCTTCAGTTTTTTGGTTATCATCTAAAGCATTAAACGATTGTATCGCAAGTTGTCGAGCAACAGGACTTTGTAAAGATTTAAACTCTTGTGTATTTTTAAACTCAAACTCATTATAGGTTGGAATTTCTTGGAGGTCTTCTGTACTTAATCCAAGTCTATCTATTTCTGTAATCTTAACCTCTTTATTACCATAAGGATTTACAAGCTTTATAGAATAGCCTGTGTCAATCATGTCGGGAGAAACTTGTTCTTTTCCAGTCTTTTCATTTTTCAATCTATAAATCGTTCCGGGATTTAAACCTTCTAATTTTTGATTGAATATATTCATCTCAGCTTTAGCTTCGTTATATTCAGTTTGATATTTTTCATCATCACCGATACCTAATTTACTAAAAGCTTTATGAACCAAACTAACATTTTGTGGAGAAGCCACTTTTCTTTTTTCTGCTTTAAATGCTTGTTTAATTGGAGCTAGAAAATCTTCTTCACTTTTTATATCTAACCCTTCTATTGAAGACATTCTTGCTTGATGTTCAGGTAACAAAATCTTATTTATGTATTCGTTTTTTTCTTTTTGTTTTAATCTATAAAGAGGACTTGTAGTATCTTCATATTCTCTTGCATCAAATCCTTCATCGTGATTATTAGGATTATTAAACCAATCTTCTGCCACAGTATCAAAATATCTAGTAGCTGTTTTTTCTTTTATTTCTTTATCTTTAGCTAACAAATCCATGTATTGTTTATGAGTAGATTTAGCATTTGCAATTTCTGTAAGTTTTCTATCTTCTACATCTTGTAACTTTTGCATAACATTTGCTTGTCGTCTTTGCTCTGCTGCATTAAAAAACAACGAAGCCAGTAATACATTTCTAGCTCTATTACTTTTTTTACCACGACCAGAGAAATACGCACCAGCTAACTCGCCAAAATTTGTTCCGGGACTGCTTGATCTTTCTAGTAAACCTTTAAATATATCATCTGCCATAATTATTCCTCTTTACCTAATAAATTTTTAGGTGAATTTTTTGAAACTTTACTTAATAAACTTTGAGGTATTTCAGTTTCTTCTATTCTTTCTTTTACTTCTTTTGGTACAGACATAGGACTAACCTGTCCTGCTGCTTTTTGTTGTAGCTCTTGTAACGATTTAACACCTTTGTTAATTTCTGATAGCTGTGTATCAGGACTCATTTCTTCCGGTTGTTCATCGTCTCCTGCATCTAAATTAAAATCAATGTCTGCTTTTTGAGCCAGAGCAATAATCATATACATGGTTGGCTCCATCAACAATAACATTAAATCAGGACTCCACTTACCCTCTATAAAACCTGCATACAATACTACCGATGCAATATCTATAACTCCTGCTCCGTTGTCTAAAGCTGATAGAGTATTAAGTAATGCTTCTTCTTCTAACAAAGACTCAAATATTTTATACATTGCTTCTCGTGGACTTGTAAATTCAGGTGGTCTTTCCCAATTATAAGGTTCTTGAGGAGAGTTTGTTAAAGACTGTCCCGGTACAGGTCTACCTTTATCTAAACTATCTCCTAAAAATTTAATTGCTTTTTCTGATATTGCCATAATGTATCCTTAACCGTATTGTTGTTGTGACATTAAATATTGTGGAGATAATGTCCCATATAATAAACTTTGATTCATCTGTTGAAAATTCATTCCTTGCATTGAAGGAACTTGAGCTTGTACAGCTTGTACATAAGCATTTTGAGCTTGTTCTTGTGGCGGTTGTGGCATAATACCTCGACTTACAAATTGTTCTTCAGGGTCTCCAATAATTGCTGCAGTTGCCACTGAACCTACAATACCTTTTGCAACATCAGGAATAAAATCACCACTTAAATATTTTCCAGTTTTTCCAATAGGGTCCACTGCAAATTCTTTAATACCTTTTCCAATATCCATTGCACCTTCTTTTAAATTAGTACCAAGTTGTTGTATAAAGTTTTTTTCTACTGCTCCAGTAACACTATCGCTAACAACTGCTTCAGTTACTACCTCCTTTGCACCTTCTTCTACTGCTTTCTTTGCACCTTCTTCTACTGCTTTCTTTGCACCTTCTTCTACTACTTTCTTTGCACCTTCTTCCGCTACTTTGCTGGGAACAGCAGTTGCACCTCCTTGAAACACACGTTCAACCATAGGACCAAACATCATACTGAGAGCAATACCTCCCACTATCCTACCCAAAGTAGAACTAAAAAGTTTTTTAATTCCACTTTTTAATTGTCTAGCTTTTTTTCTTAAAAATCCCATTCTCTTTATCCTCCATATCCATAAAGTCCAGCTTGATATGATGTGCCTAAACTATTTACTAAGTTTGTAAGATAGTCATCGTACTTTTCACCGGCTTTACCTTCGTTTGCTAACGCAGTAGCTACGATTTGTGCATTTCTGTTTTGTTGATTTTCAGAAGCTCTAAAATCAAAGTCTGCTTGATCTCTTAGTTCTTGCCACAAAAAAGATTGAGATTGCATACTTAAACCAAAAGCGTTTTGTGCGTTCTGCATATTAATTTGATTTTGTGCAGCAGTATTAATTGTATTAGCTTGTCTTCTCCACTGAACATTAGAAGCTTCAACAGCAGCAGCGTTCTGTGCGTTCCAT
>TARA_R100000742_G_C4279568_1_pt1 | contig 9972 bp, 4 predicted proteins | sample TARA_R100000742 | Tara Oceans TARA_R100000742 (sample SAMEA2623309) | marine metagenome | biome: marine biome (ENVO:00000447); feature: deep chlorophyll maximum layer (ENVO:xxxxxxxx); material: "saline water (ENVO:00002010), including plankton (ENVO:xxxxxxxx)" | depth 40 m | reverse complement strand
ATCATTTCTATTAGTATATGAATCTGTAATTGATACATTTTCTGTAGTATATCCTTCATCAATTTGTAATCCCAATCCACTTATCGCAAGACGTTCTCTATCTATAAAAAATATTGTTTCTACTTGTGAAACTAAAATCTTATTTACTATGTTAAATTTTTGTAATGTTGCTACATCTAAAGGTAATGGTTGATTTAATTTTAAAACTAAACTTACTTTATTCCTTGTAACTCTATCAAAGGCATATCCGTTTATTGCTACTAACCTACCTCGTGAAAGTTCTAAGTATGAATTAAAACCATAAACGTCAACACCTTGTCTTTCTACATTGAAAAAATCGTTAAAGGCCTGTTCACTTACAGGACCATCATTAGGTATATCACCTTCAATTATTTCAAATCTAATTTCTTTTCTACTTGGTGATATTTCTGATAAGTGAAATAATTCTGTGAATGATGATTCAACAAATCTTTCTATAAAATCATATTGTAAATTATAGTTTCCTTCACCAAAACCATTTCTGTCTAAATATTCATTTGGTTTTAGAAAAAGTCTTTGGCCATCTTGAGTCGTATAAAAATCAATATTTTTTTGTAAATCTTCAGAGTCTTGAAATACATTACTTTCAGTAAATACTGATAATTTTACTTTACCGTTTTCGTTAGATATAAAATCTCCTATATCATATTCATTGATATCGGAAATTAATTCTAATGTATCGTCATTATATGGTTGTAGTATATTCATTAAAAAGCTTGTTTATCTTTGTTTCTTTCAACTATTGGTGTATCCATTTGTTCAGTTTTAACTACTGGTCCATTTTTTGTCTTTTCAACTTTATAATCACCGAGTAAAATACCAGAGATATCCCCACCAGCTATATCTCTTAATACATTTTGTTCGTTGAGATTAGGATTTAAATAAAATATTAAATCATCTTCACTCTTATTAATAAATATCTGTTCCATAGGAAATTCGAAGTCTTTTGGTAATGGTGATTCTCCAAACTGATTAGAAATAGTTCCATCTGCCATGTTTAACAAAAAAGACATAGCACCATATCCAGTTTGACTTACCAAGTTAAAATATCCTGGCAAACCATCAAATACCAAATCTCCGTTATCTCTTTTTCTTTTATAAACAATATCTGGTACTGGTGTTTTTATAATATCCCAAAAATCTTTTGGTTGATTATATAATTTTACTTGTGACAAATCCAACTGACCAGGTTCTTCTCCATATAACCCATAAGAGTTTTGAATGACATAATCTCTTGCTGAAACTCTACTTAAAAAATCATCATTAGTAAAATCATCATCCTTTACCATCTTTGTAACAGCAGAATGGTAATTAGATTGTTCACTTAAACCACCTATGATTGCCTGACTATTTGGTGATGTTAAGGGTAAGAAATCAAAATTAGTGCCACCAAATATAGAAAAGTCTTGGTCTTTAAAATTATTATCATTTATAACAATATTTTTAGTTACGAGACTTGTCTGTAAAACATAAGTACCATCAACACTATAACGATAAGCAATAACTTTTATTTGATATACACCAGGTCTGTTATAAGTATGATAACTATTTTCTTGAAATGGTATAGATTTTCTAGCTTGTGAATTTATTAATTTTCTAAAATTAAAATCAGTTGTCGGTGGTGCTTCTTCTCCCTCGTATGGTTTAAAGAAAAAAGAATTCTTTATACTCTCGTTGGTTGCTAGTTGAGATTCATCTCCCCATTGTATGACCTCATATCTATAATGAAAAGAAGATGGAGAATCTACGTTAGTTTGATTTGTAAAAAGTTCACTACGCAAAGCGGTTGGTATATAGAACAAAGATAAAAGAGACCATTGAGTATCTATTCCAGTAAAAAGGTCAGCATCAATATCTACACCAGAAGCTTCTCCATAAAGTTCAGTTACCGAAGTATCCGTAAGATTATTTGCTAACGAACCTTCTCCAATAAGTCCATTTCCGTTTATCACACCAATATCTTGAATGAAATTTTCTTCAGAAAAAATATCAAGATTTAATTTTACCTTTAACGGATAGGATGTGTCAACGTAATCTTGACTATCTAATCTATAGTATAGTAAATCCTTTCCGTTTCCATCATTAGATACGGTATCTTTTACATTTATTATAAAGTCTTGTTCATCTAATTGTTCACTGTCTTCATATAAGTCATCAGATTCTATTTGTGTTTCCCATCTAAATCGAGGAAATCCAAGAAACTGAGTGTATACCTGTTCTACCAAACCATCATTTTCAGAAAAAGTTGAACCTTGATTCTTTACTTGGGTAGCATAATTTGGAAATTCAAAAATAACACCACCACCAACAGAATCTACAGATGGTTTTAGTGGACCTTCATCGGTGATTTCAGGCGCTATTAAATTAGGATTTCCTGGTTGAACGAGAACAGCCAATTGGTCATATCTAGCTGTTTCAAAACGATTCTCTCCTGCCAATGTAAATTTTGGAGCTTTTCCTCTACTACTTTGCAAAGGTATTACTTGTCTTACACCAACATCAAAATATCCTATCCAATCAGAACCGTTCGTTACGATATCAGGTATACCATTACCATCCTCATCACCCCAATATTGAAGAAAACTATCTAAGGTCTGAAGAGGATCTGCTGGGTTTTTTATAAACCAAGTTCTTGGAAAGATAATTTCAAATAATCTGTCACTTAAATTCATTGTTGTTAATTGTGTTCTTAATGAAGAATTAAGATTAGGGTTAGTAAATGAATCTATTAAATTTTGATGAACTTTTTTTATTAGTATATTTTCTGATATTCTATCTTCATCACTACTAAATTCCACTATTAAAGGATCGTCTTGGTCTTCATCGACCTCGGCAGGATTAAGTATTCCTTCTTGATAATCTTCTCTAAATGGTTTTATATAAGCGTTAGGAGTTTCTTTAAATGCCATTTCCCTCTGTCCCCAAAACCCTTGACCACCTATTGGATTTCCTATCTTTACAACTCTATTTGCTGGTATACGATATCTTCTAAATTGGTTATGATAGAAAGCTTCATTCTGTTGAATTTCATGAGGTGTTCCTCCAAATGTCCAATAAAGAATATCTTGACATCTTGACGACAAAAAACCACTATAACTATTATCCCTACTCTTTGTGAAAGGTTCTTCAAAAATTAAATCATGTGGAGCATAAAAATAATTAGGCATTAGAGCACCATTCTGATGTTGAAAAGTTCCATTGGGGTGTCCAGCTTCTTCTGCTAGTGTTCGAGTAGCTCCAACAACTATGTAAGGTGTTAAACCAGTCTCATAACCATTAACATAATAAGGTTGCTCTTCTCCTGTATCATCATCAACTTCTTTAGCCACATTGGTGATTACCCCATCGGTACTTATTTCAGCAAACATACTTACATATGCTTTTCTACCAGGAGCGGGGGCTGAACCACCATTAAATGCTACTGCCCCATGATTTTTAAAAAATTCAAAGAGACTATACCTTATTTTAATAGGTCTACCACGGTCATCTTCACTTACTTGACCTGAAGCAAATATATCATCCATCAAATCTAAGTTAGCAACAAAAGCTCTATTTGATGCGACTTTTTCAGTCCAATTACCTAAAGATTGATTATACAAATCATTTGTGTTTAATCCAAGTTCATTGTAGGCCGTATCGGAATCTCTTTGTTCCTCACCAAGAGATGATTCAGGATAAACTCCCCTTAACTTAACACTTGGATAATTTATTCTTTTATGTGCCATTAATATGCCTGTTCAGATTTTTTTGTTTCTAAATTATCAGGATTAATCCTACCAACTACCGATAATCTTAAATTTTTATCTAAAGTTAATTCAAAATCTTTATAGTAATCTATTCTCGTATAATCTGTTTTATCTATTATATCTTTAGTTGTTTTTTGATTTAAATCTATATCTGCTATCAAAGGTTGATTAGTATTAGCGTCTGTTAAATTTGGATTTGTTACAGCAGCATCTGATACTCCATATGATGACAATACATTTACTTCACTTTCAAACACACCAAATTTATTTATCTTTGGTAGTATTGGATATAAATAATTATCTTCCCACTCTTGTTCTTCATCTTCATTTATTACTATTTCAACATAAGATTTTCTAGGCGTTTTGATACCTTTTATCACACCAACATTTGGTTCTCCAATGACTTCGTTTTTTTCTATACCAGATAAGTTACTATAGTTATAATCTTTTGGTATTACATTTCCCCAATAATATTTTTCACCAGGCACATCGTAACTCTCATCAGGAAATCCAAGATTATCCCACATAGGTTTAACTCCTCTAAAAACTCTTGTTGTTCCTAAATCAAAATTATTTAAATCACTTTCCTTAAAAGAATTTTTAAATCTATCTTTTATAAATCCATTGTGTACAGTTGACATTATCCAGCACCTCCAGTACCACTATCGTCTCCAGCTCCAGTTCCACCTTGTTTTTGTTTACCACTACCACCACCAGGACCTCCACCAGCATTATGCACTACCACGTCTTCAGCAAAATAAGTGTGTGTATTTTCCACCTCAAAATTATAGGTAGCAACGGATTCGTTTACCTTTTTAATTGACGTAACTTCAACAGCAGATTTACCTATTAAGAAATCACCAACTATGATGTGGTCAGCTCTTAACCATATGTGACCATCGTCTTCGGTGTATCTGTTATTTGGAACGTACATGACGTGATTCTCTGTTACTTTTATGGTATCGTTAATTATCAAATAAGCATTTGTATCTTCTTTAGGATGATGGAAAACTTCAACCACTTTATTATGGATTGTCTCACCTGTATTTTCATCAAAAGACATTACTTTCATTCCAACTTGTATATCTTCAATTGGTAATTTACTACCATCTGCCATAGTAATCATTGTTCCTTTTAAGAAACACGAGTTACCACCGCCGCCTCCACCGCCTTCGTAAGAGGTCATTATTGCTTGTACTTCTATAGATTCAAAACTACCTTCCATTTCATTTTCATTTTGAGCAGTAAGATTGTTACCGTTTAATGTAAACCTAACTCCACCAACAACAGCTTGATTTTGGTCTTGACCTATCTCATTACTTCCACCACCTTGTCTAAAAAGAGCTACCATTGATATAACTCTATCTGGAGCAGATATTACTGCAGAATCAGAATCAAAATTAGTAGTTAGTTGTGTCTCATCATTTCCACTATTCCATGAATATGTAGCCTCTTCTGTCTCATTACCACTTGGATTTTGTGGTGGTAAAAGTTCTATATCAATTGTTGCCAATTCTGGTGGAGGATTTTCACCACTTGAACCATTATATGAATAGTTTGCATTTAAGACCATCGTGGTGTCTTCAGCATTCGGGTCATATGAATACCCCTCACTTAACATAAGTTTATTAATACGTTCATTATCACCACTTTCTAAATACAAACCATTGTTATTACCACCAAGACTCCAACCTCCAAACTCCCAATCTTCAGCAGTTGAACCTTGAATCGGTACTTCAGTATTAGAAACATTTAAAAATAAATTATCAAAACCACTTGGGTACTCTGGACTTAAAGTTGGGAATCCATCACCACTTTGAAATTCACCAGCTATGTTTAGATTAATATCTACAAATACCTTTGCTGTATTTTCTGCAGTTGGTAAAGCAACAACACCTTCTTCTTCCATTTCAATCCAACCACTTGATACAGAAAGTGGTGGATTATGATGTTGTAATTCTTGAGCGTTAATTCTTACTCTAGCTTGATACTCTCTACCAGGTATATAAAGTGAATTATAAGGTTCAGTTTGAGCAGAAGACACATCAAGAAATGGTACTGGATGTCCAGCTTGAAACTGAAATGTATCACTCACAATCATTTCGTCATTATCTTCATCGTAGACTTGACTATGTGGATATATTCCAAGAGGTAACCATTCTGATTGACCATAGTCGTCATAATAAGGACTACTACCATCATCAAAGTATTTTAATTCTACCTCATAAGAAACAGTATTCCAATCTATATCAAAACTTTGTTCAGGATTTGGATTGGTTGTTCTAAATAAATCAGCATCATCATCTTGTATTAAAGCGTCTGTTAATTTAAATGTTATACTTCCATAATTTATTTCAGGAATCAAATTTAATCTGTTGAAAAGTGGACTATTAAAAATATAATATTGATAATCCTGTGGTGTTGTAGGAGGATCTGGTTCTTCAATTTCTCCTGTAAACTCGTCAACTCTCGGTTGTTTGCCTGAATATGGTTCAATTAGTTCATTAAATTTTGTTAACACACTACCCTCTAATTTACTAAGATAGTTTAAGAGTTCTAGCTTATCTATTAAATTTAATTTTTCAATAACTTCAGGAGAACTCCTTTCATCAGCTAAAAATAAATCAGGACTATTAGATAACTTTAAAGGATCTATTCCTAATATATTTGCCGCTGTTCTTGATAACGCAGAGTTTCTACTCACACCACCTATCATAGCAAAATCATCATAATCAAACATTTTTATAGAATAATTTTTAGATGGATTTAAAAATATAGATGTTTCAAATAATTCATAACTATCAACCTTTTCTCCTTTGTAACTAGCATAGACCACGCCAGTAATTTTGTAAAATCCTGGTTTATCGTAATAGTGTTCTAACAAAGTAGATTGTTCTAAAAGTAGAGGATCGGTGGTATATTGTAAAGGACTACCATCACCCCAATTTAATTTAAATAAATAAAAACCACCAGGACCACCAGCATTATCTCCTGATTTAGCATAAGCATTAAATCTACTAACTCCACCTACACCGGTTTCAGGATCTGCAGCTGTAAATCCTCCTCTTTCCATCCAAGGTACAAATGTTTTATACACATTGTTTGATGGTGGTCTAAATGATTCTCTACCATCAAGTCTTGGATAAAGGTAAAAATTTATTTTACCCTCTGTTGCTAATCCATACTCAGTTGGATTTATCTGTCTATCATAATATCTATCAAGGTGTATTATCTCATCTTCATCAGCACTATTTAACACAAATGGTAAAGCATCAATAGAAAATCTGTAGGTAACTGAGAGTGGTGTGATTGTATTATCTGGTACAAAAATAGTTTCTCTATTCCTACCTTTTAGTTTAGTTACATTTACATTTTCTTTGTCTTCTGTTAAATAAGGTGAGAGTGTGGCTGGGTTATAATTTACGTCAGGCCAATCTCCTCTCTCGTTAACGACAATAGTTCCTAATGGTTCTCTACCATCGTAATCCTCTATTATGCGACTGGAATATGAACCAGCATTGGAATATGGTTCGTGTTCATCATGGTCAAGTGGATTTCTAAATTCAATATTTTGACCACGTTCTGGATAAAAAACCCCCAATGTTCGTGTCCCACCATCATATATAGTTAATGGAGTTCCTACATTAACTGGTCCTACTGATTGACCAATCTCTTTAACATAGTTAAATAGTTCCTCTGTTTTTGTAAATTTTGCCATTGTGATTAGTAGTTAAATCCACCACCTTCTCCACCACCATCTGGTGGTGCAGTATCTTCGGTTGTTTCTTGTGTCTGTTGTTGTGTTCCACCACCGTTATTGTCACCACTATCTACATCTCCATCATCCTCAACTTCCTCTTCAATAGTTTCCATTCTCAAAGATTCATCAGGTAATTTATATCCACGAGCTCTAAGTAAATCAGAACGACTTATAAATTCTACTTTACATTTAGCACCAACTCCACTATTTGATACAAAACCACCACTTGGTGAGTATACACCAATCTCAACTTGTTCTGGATCTTCTGAATCCCATATGTCAGCAAATGTACCTTCAGGAAAAAACAAAGTACGATGGCCATCGCCTGAAGTTATATAGGATATATCAAGAGTTCTTATCGTAGCTTCTTCAACACCAACAGGCCATCTAATTAATACTTCATCACTACTTTGAATTGCATTAATAAAGGGAGTTCTCGGAGAAAAACGTACTGATCGAGCGTCATCTAAAGTTCCTACACCCGTTGGTGTATATACCATATCACCTTGATTGAGATGATTCAACCAATATTCTCTACTTGTCCAACCTGAAAAGTTTATGTTGTTACCATTGTAATATGGACTATTAATATGGTCGTATGAATTTTCATCATCCACATAAATTCTTTCTGTAATTCTTGGGTTAAATGTAGCACAAATAAAATACCAATCATCTACATCTTTTATTTCATAGTGGGGAAAGGCTCTATGTATTTGTGGGTGTTGATTTCCTACAATTCTTTGATTCAATCTTCCTAACACAGCTCCTGCCGTATCATCATACATAGGTGACCTTATCCCAAGAGTATTGTTATCAGCACCAGTATGATTATCTCTTAAGTTCATAATAAAATCTTCTTCCCAAATACGATTTTGTATCGAGTCATCTTGGTCAATGTATTTTTGTAATATGTAATCATCCACCATCAATCTAAAATATCTATAAACTTTACCATCATGTTCGTTTACTCTCGTATCTAATCTAAATCCACCTGGTATACTACGTTCTAAAGGATTACCATAATTAAATAAAGTACCCTCTGAAGTTTTACTTAAAAATTTAGCCCACATTGTTATCGTAAATCCATCTACTAAGTAACTTGGTTCTTCATTTACAGCAACAACTTCAGTACCATTAGCAGACATCACTACAGCACCTTGAACTGGTTTACTAAAAGCCAATTGTTTATTATTAGGTGACCTAAGTATAATTGCCTGATTAGGTCTCCTTACTTTTAAGAAACCCTCAGAAACATTTTGATATTGAGGTCTTTGGTCTTCTATAGATTGAACAACGTTATCAACATCCGAGAGATAAGAGTTAAGACGATTTCTCATTGACTCAAGTGTCTGTCCTTGATTCAATTCATTTGCCTGTGAATCTAATCTTGTTATACCAGCGCCAGGTACATCACCCTCACTTATACGAGAACCAGAATCTGCAGCTCCCCCATCAGGTATATTCTCAACAACACCATCACCATCGACATCTTCAAATGGTGGCGTTGTTCCTATAAGGTCATTGAAGTCGACAAAAAAATTATTTATTTCTTCTTGACGAGTTGATTGTGTTGGAAGTAACTCAAAAATATCAGTATCTAAAATCTCTTTAGCTAAAATAGGATTTATTTTAGTAGTTGTCTTTGGTGTTGTCAATTGTCCTAAATTTAAAACGTCTGTAAACACACCACCTATTTTTGTTGCAATTGTGATAGAATGTTTTTGTCCATCACCATATGTATAATCTATTATATAATCTACAACCTCACCTAATTCTTCCAACTCAGGTGGTATCAACTCAGTACCCTTATTTATTGTTATTAAAGAAAGAGCACTTGATATATCAGTAATATTATTATCATAGACATGTTGACATACTATTTCAAAAGTATCACCTTGTAAATCTTTTCTACTTTCTAATGTATTTCTGTCTTTCTTAAAAAACACAAGTGGTTCGTCTTCTGTGCGTCCTAGTGTTTTTATACCATCACGAATTGTTGTTTGTAAAGTTAATACTTCTTGGTCGGTTAAATTACGAGATTCAAACCACAATCTATAAACATTGTCACTTACAATCTCTCTAACTTCTTGTAGAGTTTCGTAATCAAATTTTTGAAATATAATCTCATCGATATTCATATCGTGAGATATGCCCAACTCACCACCACCAATCATCAGAGTTCCATCTTCATGACGATGATATAATCCTATGTATTGTTCTTCAGGATTTTCTCTGTAATAAAACCTATTACTCTCTGTTGCTTCTAAATCAACGGCTACAATAGGATTTTCTTGTACATCACCAAGACCTTGTCCTTCACTCGTTTCACTTCCAGTACTTCCAGTAGTTCCAGCAGGATCTGGTGGATTTCCATAACCCATAATTAAGTCCTCAATATAAATTCAAAATCGTTGTCGTATATTATCT
>TARA_R100000742_G_C4279570_1_pt1 | contig 10026 bp, 16 predicted proteins | sample TARA_R100000742 | Tara Oceans TARA_R100000742 (sample SAMEA2623309) | marine metagenome | biome: marine biome (ENVO:00000447); feature: deep chlorophyll maximum layer (ENVO:xxxxxxxx); material: "saline water (ENVO:00002010), including plankton (ENVO:xxxxxxxx)" | depth 40 m | reverse complement strand
TTGGTAATTTATGGCAGGTTACATCCCAAACTCCTTCAAGGTAGCCTGCTACTCTTTCTTCTCTTTTTTGGTCGTCTCTAGTTTCTAAACTTGGTACTTTCATTTTTTACTCCCGTAATAAACTCTTACACAATACTTTCTTATAATTGCTATTACTGTCAAAACAGCTACTTGCGTTAAAGATATAATTAATAGATCTTTTACACCAAATACATTTAACATTAATAACACAAGATAAGCGAATATCCAGTTGAGTGGTAAACCTATACCAGTATCAACAATTGATTCGTGTAAAGCTTTCTTGTTAATCTTCATAATATGCTGGGTCTACAGCAACCAACCTTTTTGTTGGTCTGCCTTTGCCCCCAATTTTAATATCCATTTCTTGAACTTCTCCTGCATTTTTAAGCCGTTCTATAATTTCTTTTACTTCATAAGACTTCATACTTCTAAACAGCTCTCCTCTGTCTACCTCTCTTTTTGAAATGCCTGCTTCTCCTCTTGACCTAATAAAAGACAAAACTTGTTTTATTTTTGATTCGGTTGCTGACGAAGCAACCTTATCTCTACAAGCTTCTATAAAAAGCAAATCATAATAACGAACATAATCAATACACCATTCAGTAACTTCTCCCGATATTTCTTTGCAATCTGGGTTTTCTGCTAAGGCGCATGAGAGTGATAGCCTCATAGCTTTCTCTCTTGTTCTTGAAAGTAAAGGTTCAAGATTGTCTTTTTCTAACACTTCTTGTCTTTTTATAATTTCAGAAGCAAACTCTTTTAATAGCTGTTCAGCATCTTGAGAAAAAGGAATAACATGTGGCTCAAATGGTAATTCTGCATTATTGAGTTCTGCTCCACTAAACTCACCTCTTGATCTTCTTATCCAATTTACCCAATTAATTATATTTAATGGTGCTTCTTTAAATTTTTTAAGTCTTTGAACTTTACGGGGCTCTTTAGATTCAATTACAAGAAACCTGTTTAAGAAGCCGTCTGCTATACGTCCTGAGTTTAAAGCTTTGTAAAAGTTTTGTGGTACAGATAATCCAACTAATGTAATAGCTGGCTTATGTGTTACACGATTCATAGCTTGATCTTTAAACTGCTCTGGTACTGCCATAAGAGAATAATTGTCAGGTCTAAGTGTGCCGTGGCACCTGCCCCAAGCTTCCATCAAAGTTTGAATGCCGTCTTCTCTGTTAGTATTTTGCTGAGATCCTATAGCTTCTAACCTTTTACCAAATTCATCCATAATGGTTATTTGAGTTGGTCTGTATCTAAGTATTGAATGTACGGCTCCAGATGAAGTGTAACCATCTCCAACAACCAGCTCTGAATGCTCTGACATATTAAGAACTCTCTCAACAAAAGATTTTATATTTTCCTTCCCCTGTCCTGACTTGGCTATCCCCATAAAAAATAGTGAAGAAAAATTATTCATATTTGTTCTGTAAAGCCTTCCGCAAACAACACTAACAAGAGATAAGGCAGCAACCACAGATAGTTCTGGTTGAGAAACTTGCGCTATATCCTCACAAAATTTAAACATGTCTTTTAAGATACCTGGGGGATTGAATAGGTTCTTGGGCGGACTTATCTGTTCTTTTGTGTTTGTAAATAGTGGGGCTCTTTGATTTTTTCTGTCGTGTGTTTTTTTAACATTATCAACAACAGAGTTTATTTCTGCTTGAGATAAAGGCGGTTGATTCTGATCATTCCAAGATTGCATGAAAAATTTAGCAAAGTCTAGATTTAGATTTTTTGAAATTAAATACCCTGCAAGCCTAGCCGCTTGGTCATTTCTAGACCCTTCATTTACTCCATCTAAAGAAAAAGGCGCAGTAACAAGATTACCATTAACGCTTTTACCATTTCCTGTTATCTGCACCCATTCCTTTTCTGTAAAGTCTGGTAGATCATCAAAATCAAAAAGATCCCATTCTGGTATTGTTTTGGGTCTATATATGTTCCCATTTGCATGTTTGTTATAAGGGGCAATTATTAGACCGCCCTCTCCTCTAATATCAATCAATCTTTCTATTGGAGTGTCGTTAGTTCTCTTCGTTGCAAAGGTAGTAAAGTTTTCAGGATTATTATAATAGTAGTGCATGCCTTTACCTGTAGTAACCTTAAATGGAGATTGTGGTAAATTATTTTCCACCCATCCCATAGCTTCAGGGGTGTCAGCATCTACCACAATAAATTGACCACATATCAAAGCAACTACTAGATCCTCTCTATTTTCAAACCACTCAATAACGGTTTCTCTTTTAGGTCTTTCGGTTTTATATTGGTGCCAGCCACCCAAGAAAACAGGGGGCTTTTTGTTCTTTCTTAATAGAGGTACTACTGACAAGCCTTCGTCGTAATATGCGAGGGCTAGGTCTAGTGGTTTCTCGTCTTCTGTTAGATTTAGGTTGAACAACTTTCAGCGACTATATCTTCGAGATTACCATAAATGGATTCAAAATCTAGCTTGCCGTCTGAAGCTCTTATAATTGTTTTAGCCTGTTCAACTGATGGTTGTCGATGGCCGTATCTGTAAGCCTTTACTGAATGCATAGAGCAATTAAATAACTTAGCTGCTTCTGACATGCCAATAAATTCTATATATTCTTTTAAAGTATATCTTTTCACTTCTCTCTCCTTATATTTTGGTTCTACGTTTATAGTTTCTAATTTTTTCAAATACTTTGTAGATAGAATTTTATTTCTGAAATAATAGTTTGCTAACCAAGTGTAATTTTCTTTCATTTCTACAAATTGAAAAATTTATGTTTTACAAATTGTATTTCATGTTGTAATATAATGTCAATACTTTAATAATTTTACATGAGGGAATATTATGACAAATTTTAAAGATAGAATTGTTAGTCCTAATGATCTTGTAGAAGATCAGGGGGCTAAAATACTCGTATATGGTGCAGCGGGGTCTGGTAAAACAACACTCTGCGGAACAGCACCAGGAAAGAAACTGTTCATTGATATGGAGTCTGGGTTACTCTCAGTTAGAGATCAGAAAGATATTGACGTGATACAGGTTAAGGAAGCTGGAGAAATTATAGAAATTTGTGAAGCTCTGAGAAATGGAGATTTAGTTTACGATACTGTATGTCTAGATTCTATTTCAGAGATGTCAGAAATACTTTTAAATTTTGAAAAGGCAAGACACAAAGATCCTCGTATGGCATATGGTAATGTTCAAGAATCTGTTACTAATGTTATGAGGGCTTATAGAGATTTACATATGCATGTAGTTTTTGTATCTAAGATGGAAAAACAAAATGTTGATAATGTAATGCAGTATGAACCTAAAATGGTTGGTACTAAACTTGGTCAAGCCATTACTTACTTCTTTGATGAAGTCTTAGCATTAAGAGTAATCGAAGAGCAAGATGATGATGGTGCGACTGTAAAAAACAGATGGCTTCAGACTGATGTAGGTCAAGGCTATACTGCAAAAGACAGGTCTGGAAAACTCGAAGGGTTTGAAACACCTGACCTTACTAGTGTTATAGGTAAACTAGGATTTGTTACTAATATAAAAGAAAAAGGAGTGAATAATGAGTAATGATTTTGATGGTGTAGAGTGGTTGGAAAATATTACAAAACCAGCCCCTGCAAAAGAACTTGCGCCTGTAGGCCCAAATTCTGCAAGAATAATTACTGCTGAAAAGTATAAATCTCAAAGCGGTAATTGGACTGTAAAAGTAGTTTTTGAAATGAATAACGGTACCAATCGTGATCATGTAGAATTCTACAATTTATGGGCGGCGAATAGTGAAGCTAAAAGAATATCTAATGAGATGTTCACGGCCTTATCTAAGGCTTGTGGATTTAAGCAAGGCTTTCCAGGTAGTGCTTTAGAGCTTGTAAATAAAACTCTTGATCTTGGCATTTACCATAAGAAAGAAAAGTGGACCAACAATAATGGTGAAGAAGTAGAGTCTGATAAGACTAAAATAGGCGAATATTTAAGCCCTGTACCATCTTCCCCTAAGGATTCCACTCCCAAGTTGTAAACTGTTGGGTATTTAAAAAAAGGGGGGTTTCCCCCTTTTTTTTATTTCTTTTTTAATCTAAGATACAAATAATCATTCATTTTATTCTCTCCTCGAATGGTTATTATAGTGTAAATAAAAAGGGAGCCGAAAGGCTCCCTATCTACATGTAGCGACACACAGTTCAGGAAAGAAATGCTACATGTTCTTATATTCTGAAATTAACTTATCCAAGTACCAATTAGCTTTTTCAAGATCCCGAATATTCTGATCTTTATATTTATGACGATGGATGTACTTAACTACATTACCTTCCAAATAAGATCTAAATCCTACAGATCCTAATTGTTGTTTAATGTAATCAATACACTCCATACCACCCTTGTTGTAGTGTGGTGGATGATTCACTAAATCGCTTTCTCCTTGAAAGTTGCACTTTTCTTCTGCATGTATATCAACGCCTGGACCAATACTATTTATCTCTTTGGTTGCTTCATCCCATTGTTCTGGGGTTATTTTATCTATACTCATAACTCCACCTCAACCACATTAGGGCTATTATAAATTTTAGGAATGTTTCTGCCTTCAATAACAGACTTATACTCTCCCAACAATCTTTCTAGCTCAATCCAACCAGCTTCCATATCTTGGTGTTTCATTTTAAATATTTTACTTGCATAAGGTTTTTTCTTCTCTTGAGCAACAAAGTAAAAGTCTTGAACTTTAAATCCAGCTTTTTCAAACGCTCTTTTATACCAAGCAGCCTGTAATTCGTATTGATACTTTTTAACCGAACCTATAAAGGATCTAGGTTCAACACTTTGAGTGGTTTTGTAATCTACAAGAATTATTTGTTTGTCATCAAAAGTTCCATCTATAGGGTATCTAATAACATCTGCTTTTACTTTACACAGTAAACCTTTCTCTTCCCAATACAAAGCACGTTCAAACGGCCAGTTAAAAACATCTGGATATTCGTTCTCACTAGGATGTAAAAGCTTTTCTCCTTCAGGAATTAAATGATTACGCATATTATAAATATGATCTCTATCAGAAGTAGAGATAACGGTAAGTCCTCTAGACTCATATTCTGCTTTTAATTCTTTGTTGGCTTTTGTGTATGGTGAGCCAACCAAACAAGCAATTTCTTCATTAAAAGTTCTTTCGCCTTCAACTATCAAAGCATGAGCTGCAGAACCAAATCTTAAAGCATGACTATCTTCCATTTCTTCTTCTAAAGCATGTAGCTGAGAAACCCCAAACCTTCTTATCGTTGATGAAGATATTCCTGGTGAGTTGTGGTAGATCTGATTAGGCATGTCTGGAAAATAACAGGCATCCCCAACTATAAGATGATCGTGTTCTTCTAATGTTTCTGGTAATTTCATTATGTAATTCTCCTTAGTGTTTTAGTGAATAACCCTGGCTCTGGCTTCTTAACAACTTCGAATCCAAAACCGTAAGCTCTAAATATTCTTTGCGCTGATGGGAATCCCCATCTACGATCTACAGTTATTGTGTCACCTATATTCAGCTTACTTATAGCTTCATCATAGCTTTTTCTTTCGTATTTTTTAGCTTCCATATAATCTCTCCTTAAATATTTTGTTACTAATAGTAGACATTGTATACTGATTGTGGTTATAATGTCAAACATGGCTAAGAATAAAATAGACGAAAGCAAACAAACCGAACTTGAACAACAGCTTTGGTTTGCTACGAGTGAAGTTATTAACTTGATAAAGTTGATAAACGAGCTTCCACCTGAACATAGTAGGCATATTGAAGGCCTATTTAACCGTATTGAAAATAGAGGAGAGCAAGATGAGTAGGCTTTTTAGAGCATATTGTGATGAAATTTGTGACGATACAAAAAAATGTGACGCTTTTCAGGAAGCAGTAAACATGGGGTATGATTGCCACAAAGAATTAATTCATAATTATGAAAAATGCCATATCAAGCATAAAGGTGTAGCAACCAATAATGCTAGTATGGAAGTTGATGTATTAACTTCAGATTATGATTGGCCTTCACATGATGAAGGTCAGTTTTTGTCGTAATCAGTTAGATCTGATTGTGTCTTTGTTAATTCTCCCTTAGACATAAGGTTACAGAGGAGCCTAAACGACAAAATCCTCTGCTTAACAAAAATTGTAACACGAATAGAAAAAAGGAGAAAAATGAAAGTTGCATTTCCAAACAAAAAATACAATATAATTTACGCAGATCCGCCTTGGCAATATAAAAGGAATGGTAATCATTCTGCTGAATCTGTTTATGACGTAATGAATATTGAAGATATAAAAAATCTACCAATAAAAAATATGGTTGCAGATCAGGCACATTTATATCTTTGGGTAACTAATCCATTTATACAAGAAGGGCTAGATGTTTGTAAGGCTTGGGGTTTTGAATATAAAACATTATTAACTTGGTTAAAAACATATAAAGACGGAACACCAGTTATGGGTATGGGTTATTACTTTAGGGGTTGTACTGAACATATTATTTTTGGTGTTAGAGGTAAAAAACTTTGTGAAAATAAAAGAACAAAAAATATAATTATTGAAAAAACAGGCAGGCACTCAGAAAAACCACACAACTTTAGAGATACTATTGTTGAGTGTAGTGGTGATCTACCAAGAATAGAACTTTTTGCCCGACATAAAACAGACGGTTGGGATGTTTGGGGTAATGAAGTATGAAAGTATTAAGTTTGTTTGATGGTATGAGTTGTGGGCAGATAGCCCTAGATCAGCTCGGCATACCCGTTGAAACATATTACGCAAGTGAGATAGACAAGTATGCTATCCAAGTAACACAAGCCAACTACCCTAATACCGTTCAGGTGGGTGATGTTACTAACTTAGATCCAAAAGATTTTGCAGATGTTGATTTAATTATGGGTGGTAGCCCTTGCCAAGGTTTTTCTTTTGCAGGTAAACAGTTGGCTTTTGATGATCCAAGGTCGGCGCTGTTCTTTGAGTTTATTCGTTTGCTCAAAGCTATAAAGCCTAGATATTTCTTACTAGAGAATGTGAGAATGAAGAAAGAGTTTTTAGATATAATTTCGCAAGAGGTGTCTAAGTGTTATCCAGAAATAGCTTTTGGTATAGAGCCTATTCTCATAAACAGTTCGCTTCTGAGTGCGCAATCAAGACAGAGATACTATTGGACCAACATACCTAACATACAACAACCAGAAGATAGGGGTATTGTGCTACGAGATATATTGGAAGATGATTACGAAAGTGAAAGAGATAAGTCATATTGTATTGACGCTAATTACTTCAAGGGCGCAAGTGTTGAGCAATACAAAAAGAAATCAAGAAGGCAGTTAGTTAATAAGCCAAAAAAAGCATACGACATACCAAGAGAGATTCTTAAAGACAACGAAAGACAACGCAGAGTGTATGATCCAAGTGGCAAATCGCCTACGATACTAGGCAGAAGTGATAGTCCAAAGATTACTACACCCAAACAAGACAAACAATTTGTCAGTAAGGAAGCTATCGAAAGGTATGTGCAGGACAAAGATTCAGAATTTAACGACACTTACAACAAAAGAACAGTAAAGGGCGATAAGTCTACAACTATCAGACCAAATAATAATACAGCTAATATGTGGGTAAATGAAAAAGCAATAAGAGAAAGTAAACCAAAACAGGTTGGTAGTATTAAAGATGGTGGGCAGGGTAATAGAATATACTCACAAGATGGTAAATCTTCTACATTATCTGCTCAATCAGGCGGTACTGCTGGTTCAGGTAATACGCTAGTTGAAACAAAGCCAAAACAGGTTGGTATGGCTGCTGACATCAAAGGACACGATATATTGAGAAGAGTGTATAGCCCAGAGGGTAAATCTCCGACATTAAACAGTATGGGTGGTGGCAACAGAGAGCCAAAAGTGGTAGTTCAATCTTATAGAGAAGTTAGAACAGACGAAGCTAAGAAAATGCGTAGAATGGTAAGGCAAAAAACAGGCAAAGATCATACCCCTTATAGAGCAAAGAAATTAGAGCCAAGAAAAGACGGTAAGGTTGGAACGGTCACTCCTAGCCTTAATAAAGACCACGAAATAAGTATTGAAAAAGAAGACCTTACTTGGAGAAAGCTAACACCTTTGGAGTGTGAAAGGTTGCAGACAGTCCCAGACAACTATACTAATCATGTGTCTAACACGCAGAGGTATAAGATGTTAGGCAACGGTTGGACTGTCGAAGTTATAAAGCATATTTTAAAGAATGTCTAGATTATTTTTCCTATTTTAAAGTGTTATGCTTAAAGTATGAAAGATATTGCAAACAAGATGAACAGCTATTTCAGAGAGCCATCTCCAGGCGAAACTGCGAGAACTCTAGACGCACAGATCCACTTCAATAAATCACAAAATGTCGGGGTAGAAGAGTCTATCACTTGGGGTATGTCATACTTTTTCTCACGTCTTATACATGAAACAGGAGATATTAACCAGGCTATCAACATAATGGACACAATTATCTCTCATTATACTGAGCCAGAAGTGTATGAAGGCCTGTATCAAGAAATGCCTTTTTCTGAAGATTTTAACTACGACTGATTATTGTCATATTTTTGTCATAGTATTAGTGACGTCGGAAAGGTAGATGTATAAAGACTTTCCGATTAAAAACATTTTTTTCATTTTTGTCATAGGGCTAGGACTAAATGTATATTAATTTAAATAAAAATCTTGACAGGACTTGCGCTACATTCTAAGATTGGAAGTGTATACATATAGGTTATGTAGGGGTTAGAACATCTTTGGGCCAGATTAGGCCCCTAATATAGCCACTATTCTTTGCATATACTATCAGTATCATCTAAAATTCCTTACATGACAGAAGAAGTTAAATCGGGGTTTCAACCTTTATTGGATTCTGCTGAAGATCCTGCGATAGAGTTTTTCAATCTTTCTAATAAATTAAATCGTATGCAGCGTGTGTTTGTTTGGAATGTTGTTAATAATCCCAATATGAGTTATGTAGAGTGTGCTAGGAAATCGGGGTACAAAGACGCAAGGCAGTCGGCCTACAAATTACTAAAACATCCAGAAGTTAAGAAAGAAATTAATTATCTGATGGGTGAAGTGCGCAAGAAATATGAATTAAACCAGGATAGAGCAGTTAAGGATCTGTATGATATTAGGGATAAAGCATTAGAATCTGGCTCATTTAACGCTGCGATAGCTGCGCAAAACAGTTTGCTTAAGGTGGGTGGCCTAGTGGTAGATAAGAAAGAAGTTAGGTATGGCAAGATAGATCAGATGTCGAGAGCTGAAATCGAGAATAGATTAAAGCACTTAATGGGTGATGTTATCGAGGGGGAAATAACTGACGAATCTGAAGAAGATTTACCTAAGACCTCTGTTGTCGATATGGTCGAGCAAGAATCCCAAGAAAGCAAAGAAGATAAATAGCAGAGGCAGAAAGCACAAAGCTAAGACTACTACGGCTATTTTTACAAATGTTTTAATCGTTATAATACTCTCCTGTAATTATTCGCCTTAAGGTTTCGGTATCCCATTTAAAAGTTTCGGACACATAAGTGTCTATATACTCTCTAAAGCTATTCCTGGTATCAAATAAGACCACATCAAAACGGTTAGAGTCATCATCTACACGAAGTTCGGCAAAGACAAACCAACCTATCTTTTTAACTCTGCCGAGATCCGATTCAACATAATCAAAATTATGTGCATTCAAGTAATCTAAGAAATCTTTTTTATCGTATTTCATCATTCACTCCTTTTAAACATATTATTTATAAAATCTTCGTCATAATTAAGTTCTTCAAGATACTCTATAAATTCTTTTTTATTCTTATCTTCTACTTGAGATAAAAAGTGGTCTTTTAAAATTTCTGCTACATACTTCCAATCATCAAAAGAAGATTCGACTTGTTCTTCTGCCCAAGTTTCTTTTATTCTATCTAATACATCACTCATCATTCACTCCCCATAAAAAAGACTACATAAAAAACAACTAAGACCAACAAAGG
>TARA_R100000742_G_C4279572_1_pt1 | contig 10072 bp, 13 predicted proteins | sample TARA_R100000742 | Tara Oceans TARA_R100000742 (sample SAMEA2623309) | marine metagenome | biome: marine biome (ENVO:00000447); feature: deep chlorophyll maximum layer (ENVO:xxxxxxxx); material: "saline water (ENVO:00002010), including plankton (ENVO:xxxxxxxx)" | depth 40 m | reverse complement strand
GTGATTTAGAATGAATTGGATAGACCAAATTAAAAAGGCCAATAGTCCTATGCTTGACAAGGCAAGCCCTAAGCAGAAAAAGAAAGTTAAGAAAGTTCTGCAATCTGTTCAGCCAAGTGAATACATGGGTCAAGATTTTACAAAATTAGGTGCTTTATTGGATGCATTGAATGACTTACCAGTAACCAAATCTAAACCTATGCAAAAGAAAATAGACAGTATGGCTGAAAGAAATACTGATTTAGTTGCTAGAGCAGCAGAATTAAGAAAGGACTATGATATACTCTATCGTCAATTAAGAGGTATGATATACCCAAAAAGTAAAGGCGATTTAGGAGAGATAAAAGATGAGTGAAGAAGATAATAATGAAATGCTACTTTTGTTAAAGACATTAGTAGATAAAGTAAATAAATTGGAAAATGCAGTTTATGATAAAGACAATATTTTGATGAAATCAGGATTTGTAGTAGTAGATACACCAACTCCTTCTATTGATAGCGGAACAACAACTAGCGAAGTTGACCGCATAGCAAAGATGGATTGGGAAGATATTGGTAAAATGGTATCTAAATTGGAAGGTGGTTATTAATGCCAGAAAAAGTAACAAAAGATGAAAAGATAGCAGAACTACTAAAAAAAGCAACAGAGAAAGCAGTTGAACTAATAGGTAACTATGATGATTTTAATCAAGAAGATTTGACGGGAGAAGAAGTTAAATTAAGTAGACCTAAAGCAACTAAAGTACCTGATGCTAAAGGTAGTGATGAAGAGAAAACAAAGATTAGAGATGAAGTAATTTCTAAAGAATCTAGGAGACCATTTGAAGATGAAGATGGATATATGACACGACCAAAAAGGGAAAGTGTTCTTGGAACTATTTATGCAGAAATTATGGAAAACAATATGCCACATAAATTAGGAGTATTCTTTAATGAAAATAAAAAAGATATTCCTACCCAAATAGTAGGTGAAGTAGAAAAAACAATAAATCAACTTGCTATTTTTGAAGATAAAGTTGGAGAGTTTTTAACTAAATACGATTATGGTTATGGTGGAGACGCTACCAAATTAGACTGAGGGATAGAATTGCCTATTTCTGGTGTCTTTGAAAAGGAAAAGAATGCTCTCACAAAGCGAGTGCTAGATTTTTTTGAAGACACTAGATATAATTATTTATCTGCTAAAGAAGACTCAAAAACGTATGGTAATAACTGGAGTAAATCTGTTGATAGAATAAGAAACGATTTTGATGGTTTGAATGAGTTTTCTAATGAGTTAAAGAACTATCTAAAGGAAGAAACTGTTTTTAGTGATGAAGTAAAAAACGCAGAATCTTATCAAGCAAAGGAATTATTTAAACAAATAAAAAATCTTAGATTTAATTCTAAAGAAATAAATGACCCGTTTGCTAAACAAATGGGTGATAAAGTAATTGATAATTTAATTGAATCATCCGAATTATATGCTATGTTTATTCACTATGCTCTACGTTCACATACTCATGCTATTGGTGAAAAGTCTTGGGTAGAAAATGGTTATTCTGCTGATAATATAACAGAAGGTGCTATGGGTCTTGACCTAGCAATTGATGATATACCATTGTATATCATAGAACATTATGGTGATGATGTTGATACTACTAGAGTTAAACCAAAGTTTAAAGCAGCACTAGAAGTATTGAAGGATGTTTATCTTGAAGATAATGACATGGATAGTTGGAATAAACTTGTTCAATTAGACCTTAAAAAAAGTGATGAAGAAAAGGCAGAAATTGATTTTATAATACCAAACAAACCAATGTATAGGATATTTGAGATAAATGATATGAATGAATTAAAAGGGTTTAGTGGAGAGTTTGTAGTCCAAGAAAAGTTTGATGGTATTAGAATACAGATACATAAAATGAATAACAAGATAAAGATATATACCTATAATGAAAAAGATATTACTGATAAATGTAAAAAGGTAGTAGAAAGAATGAAGGCTAAACAATTAGGTAATTGTATATTAGATGCTGAACTAATATTATATGATAACGATGAACCTTTACATAGAGCAGATACTATTGCACACTTATTCAAAGGAAAATACAAGGATGCTGAATTGAAGGCTAAAGTTTTTGATATTATGCACCATGAAGATAAGAATATTTGTGATGACCCATTAGGAGAAAGAATAAACATATTATTTTATCAATACTCACAACAATCATCTGATGAATTATATTTCCCAAATAAGAAAAATACAAGGATAGCAGATTCATTAAATGAAGTTAAAAGATACGCTAAAGATATAATGGACTCTCCTACATCAGAAGGGGTTGTTATTAAAGACATAGAATCTACTTATTATATTGGTAGTAAAAAGAATCCTAAGTGGGTTAAATGGAAGAAGTTTGTAGACTTAGATGTTATAGTATTAGACAAGAAGGTAACAAAATCTAATTTATATTCATATACTGTTGGTGTTGGCCCACTTTCTGGGGAAGAATCAAGAGAGCATGATGGTGTTGAATATAATGGAAAAACATATTTGCCAGTAGGTAAGGCATTAAATACAAAACAAAAAGTAGACATTGGTTCTATTGTAAGAGTAAAGGTAGATGAAGTAAAAAGAAAAGGAAAAGGGTATAGTTTATTTTCTGCTAAGGTAATTGAAATACCAGAAGTTACTGCACCGGAAAAATTGATAACGCTAGAATTATTATCTACTGAGAGTAGAAAATCATTAGCCTATGATATTCAAGATGCATTGTTAAAATATACTATTACTGATGGTATTCATGGTACAGCAGATATTATTTTAAAGGAAGATTATGAAGGATTTACTATTTATGGTTTTGAAGGAGATTCATTAATGGAAAAGAATGCGTTAGCAGATATTGATTCTTGGAAAGAGCAATTAACTGAAATAAATAAAACTAAAACCTCTGAAGCAAGAGCAACTATTAAACAATGGCTAAAAAACAAAGACCCTAATCAAGAAGGTGTTGAAGTAAAAGAAATCTATGATTTTATTAAAAAGGAAAACCCTTCATTAACTAATGACTTATGGGATAACGATAGCAAGAAATTAAAAGGTTGGTTAAATGAACACCATGAGTTTGAAAGAAAAGGTGTTAATAAATACACATTTGATGATACTCACATAACTAAAAAAGAAGAAGAACCTAAAAACAAAGAAGGTATTTTTAAATTGGTTAAAACGGATGACGGTAATTTAGATTTAATTATTGATGTAAATGATAAACAAATGGCATGGAATATTAATTTAGACGATACAGAAGATATATTCAATCTATTTGGTAAAGCAGGTAAATACCCTGCTCAAATAGCGTCTAAAGTAAATAGTGGTAAATTAATTGATAGAGGCAAAATAGAATTGGGCGTTCAAAAAGAAGGTTATCACGAATATAGAATAGATGGAGATAAGTTTGATACTAGGCTACACTTTAGAGTTGTACCTGTTAAAGAACAAAGTACATGGTTAGTTTGGACAGGCTACAAACAACAAATGTTGGACTCTAAAGAAGATGAAGGTCTGTGGGATATATCAGAAGATAAATACAAAAAATTAGACATGATTATACGATAATACCGCTTATTTAATATAGTAGTTCTAACAAAATGATTGTCATGTCGGAGACGATGATGCTACATTCTGATTCATCTGGTAACTTTAGTATTCTAAAGTCAGATGATTTAGTTATAGGGGGCTATGCTTCTATTGAAGTAGTAGACAAGCAAAATGATTTAATTACATTAAGTGCTTTAGAAGATGCAGTTTCAAAGTATATGGAAGTTAAGAAATACAGAAATGTAATGTCTAATCATTCTAATGTACAAGTTGGTGAAGTTATAGAATCATACCGTGATAAAAACGGAACACTACACAAGACACATGTTGATGATGTAGGTTTCTATGTTGTTATTAAATTAAGAGATGACATAGAAAAAGCAAAAGAAATCTCAAGGGGTATTCGTAAGGGTACTCTACGGTCATTTAGTATAGGTGGCCAGGCATTATCTAAGAGGAAAATGTCAACTAAGGAATTAGGTGAATATAACGAAATAGATAAATTAGAACTCCACGAAGTAACAATTTGCGAAAAGGGCATTAACCCTGAAGCAAAGTTCGATATTTTAAAGGAGGAGAAAGATACCATGAGTGATAGATTGGAGAAAACGTTGGTAGAGATAAATGAGTTGATGAAGCAAGTTGACTCTCTACAAAAAGAAAAGACCTATGATGCTGATGAAAAGGAAGCAATGGCAGGAGAGTATATGGATACTGCTGCTGATGATGACGAAAAAGAAGCAATGGGTAGTATGGATGAGGAAAAAGAAGCAATGTCTTCAAATGACCTTGACAGTGAAAAAAAGGGAAGAAGCGGGCCAGAAGGTTTCGTTGAAGCCGGATTAATGGGGGAAGAATCTCAAGGAAAGAAACTTCCACAAGCACCACAGGTTGGCCCATTATATAAAGAGTGGAAAAACGATGAGTTTTCTACACTAGACCTGTCTACTGAAAATGTAGAAAAAGCGTATGAAGCGTTCAAGGCAGAACAACTTGAAAAGATGGCATACGATTCTTTGAAGAAGCAGTTTGAGTCTCGCTTCATCGAAGAAACAACTGCACGTAAAGATGCAGTAGCAAAGAGTGAATATGACGCAAAGAATGAGGTTGAAACACTAAGAGAGGAGTTCGCTACCCTTAGAAAGAGCCTTATTGAGAGAAACGATGAAATCGTTAAATCTCAAACCATTGCAGTACCAGAAATAGATGTTGCTGAAATGAGTTGGGGAGAAGTTCACAACTTTATGGCTCAATATGAAGGAGGTAACTAATTATGGCTACAAACTATATTAAAACAATGAAAGACTTAGAAGCCTCTACCTATGGTGGTAGAAGTGGAGTAGGCGGTAATACGCTGTTAAAGAGTGCTGGAGTAGTTATGGGACTACACACAGGACATGGAGGTACTGAATCTCCACAAGGTACTGCTGCTAGTGGAATAGGTAGTTTGTACAACCTAGTATATGGAAAGAAAGTATGGTCTATGCTTAACCAAGAAGTTAACGCATTAGCAATGCTTCCTAAGAGGCCATATACTTCAAGCGGTTGGAGAGTAATGACTGACAGGCCATCTGGTGGTTCTGCTTCTACATTTGCAACAGTTAATTCTGGTGCAGGAACAGGAACAGGAGCAATCGGTGGTTCAGCACCTAGAATAGATAATCTAGGTGGTGTCGTTGAAAACGCAAGACTAGGAACTGAACTAAAGGCTATGGCACCAAGTTATACAACGCTATATACAAGCCCTAAGACTGTTGCTCATATGTTTGAGTTTTCAGAACTTGCACTTGAAATGGCTAAGATTGACGATGGAGTAGGCGACTTAAGAGCATTAATTCGTGAAGATATGGGTAAACACCATGCTGAAGTACAGAATAAAATGCTACTAATGCCTCTTGAAGATTATGACCAAACTGATGGTTCTGCTGTTATTGACGTAACTGCAAACTATACTTCTCTAATGAAGATAGTTGCATCATCACAGGAAATTGAAGCAATGGAAGATGCATCATTGATTGATACAGGAGCATCAACTAGTGGCGGAATCATCAACCAACTAGTTACATTGTATGGAAATACAGACAGACAAATTGGTGCTGACAATGCTTACAATGCTTCATTCATGGATGCACAAGTTGACTACGGTTCAGGATATGCATCTGGAGATGCAAGACCATTGACCCTTACTATACTAAACAGTATGCTAAGGTCTCTAAGAGAAAACGGTGGTAGCCCTAAAGTTATCTTGACTGGATATGATACTATCCAACATCTAGGTGACTTGCTACAAAGCCAAGAAAGATTCTTAGACAGGAAAGAAATAATACCAACACATGGCGGAGTTCGCGGAGTAAAAGGTACAGAAGTAGGATTTAGAGTTGCTACTTACTACGATATACCCTTGATTCCATGCAAAGACATGCCTAAAACCGGAAATGGTTCAAACAAACTAAGCGATATGCTTATTCTTGATACAGACCACCTATGGCTATCTGTTTTGAAACCAACCCAATACTTTGAGGATGGAATTGATAACGGAAACCCATTCGGAGTTGGAACACTAGGAAACCAAGCAATGTACAGAACTATTGCTGAGACTGGTTGCTCTTTCTTTAAGGGACAAGGAAAAATTACGAACATAACAAGTGCATGAGGTGATTAAGTATGGCACATACTGTAACCCTTTTGGCTGACCACAAAGGTATGACTACACCAAGAGTACATGGTGATGAGTATCTTGTGGATGCTTCGTTGTTAGTTACAACTGCAACATCTGGTGGAGAAGTAGTTACTGCTGCTTCACTAGGACTAAGTAGAATAAATGCAGTTCTAATAACAGGTAATAGCCTACCCGCAACATATGATGTAGATGTAGAATGCTCTGCCGCAGGTGCTTATGAAAGTGGTACAAGTTTTGCTTTGCTGTTCACAGCAATGGATGGAACAAACGCAGCAGCGAATGGAAACATTACAGATACAACTGTTAGAGTTCGTGTTTACGGAATACTCTGAAATGAGTAGTAATGTAGCCTTTGGTCTCCCTTAATTGGGAGGCCATTGGTTACGACCTTACAAGGTGATAATATGGCAAAATTAAATTATATAGGAAAAGAGCGTTCACGTTCTTTAGTTAAAGGAGGGTCAATATCTCCAGGTGAAACATTGACCGTAGATGCAAAAATAGCATTAGTATATCTGGGCGACAAAGATTTTAAAATTATATTCGAGAACACAGATAGGGCTACATTGGCAAGTTGTAGTAGAGGCCAATATAAGTGGCTAAAAAACGAGTTTGGAGGAAAAACATTAGACGCTACATTAGATAAAATGTTTAAACTTAAAACAAAAAAGAAATCAATAGTACCGAAAATACCAGAAGTAAAGAAGGAAGTTATTACGGAAAAACCAAAAATACCAGAAGTAAAGAAGGAAAAAGTTTCTCCCATAAAAAAGAAAATAACTGATTCCGAACTATTATAAGGACAGCGTGATGTGAGAATTGTGAGGGAGGACTGAGATAATGAGTAGTGGAGCGTTAGGAACTAAGGTACATACATTTGCAGCAGGAGGTAGTGATGCGACTATTAATGGTACAGCAGGTAGACAAGCAGTACAGTTAATTAGTGATAGACAAAAAATTGTTTCTCTAAAGGTTAGCAATAATCAAACTACTGCTATGACTGTTGATTTTATTGACGGTGCTGGTGCTAGTGCATTTAATGGTAAATTAATACACCGTGTATTTATTGGAGAAGCCAGACAAAATCTTGATTTTGATATGCATGGCATAGTAATCGCAGATGGGTTGTATGTTCTAGTTACAGGTGCAGGAACGAAAGTAAAAGTTTCAGTCTCTGCTCAATATAACTAGGAGAAAAATATATGCCAGCATTAGGTAAAGATACAAAATTAGTAATGACGATTTTATTCGTTGGTGCTATATGCGGAGTAAATGTTTTCTTTTATGCTGAATACGGGCATCTTATTGGGTTCTCACATTATGCACATGCAGTAGTCTTTGGACTAATGACGATTGGTGGCATACTTGTGATGAAAGCAATGTTCGATTTAGTATTAAATGATTACATAGAAATGACGTTGTTAGACAGAAAGATAGCAGCGTATTGGAGTAAGAGAGCCAAAGATGAACAACAAAGGGAGCGAGTTAGAAACAGCCTTCAAGCACATAATCAACAATGGGGTTATGGACAACAAAACGGACAACCACCTTTAGTTCAAACTCAACAAGAAAGGCCATCCTTTCTGGCAAGGCTTGAACAATAAGTGATGTAGATGTTGGAAACGATAGCATTTGGAATGGATGAAACTGCTCTAGCATACGATATGCAAAGGGCACATTCTGCTGATGTTTGGTTTCTAAGGGCTAGATTTTATTTTTGGGGTGCTATATCAACAGCGTTAGGTTTTTGTTTAGGCCACTTCCTACCATTGATAGGCATCAATATGTATGCTTCGGCATGGGAGGGATTTTGGAACTTTTATCATCATTTATTTTGAGGTATTAATATGTCCGTAATGACAGGTTTCGCAATAGTAATTATTGAACAGATAACACTATTTTGGAAAAAGATTAATCCTCATGCTTTTGGTGTTTATGGTGCAACTGAAGTTGGTAAAACAACATTGCATCATCAGTTAAGAACTAGGGGAGATGTACCTATAATTAAAGAACGAACTGTTGGGGCACAAAAAGCATTAAGAAAAACAATTAAAATAGATAGAGATACACACACGATAAAGACCGCAGACATAGGAGGTGAGTCGCTATATTGGGGTGAATGGTTATTGGACATGAAAAATAGAAATGTAAAATACATTATTTTTATGATAGATGACAGACACCTAGCAAAACATATAGATATTGAACAACAACTATGTTGGAAGTTTTTAGTGGACTGTATAACATCTAAACATTGGGATATCATAAATAAAAGGCAGAAAAAGAAAAGTAGTGAATATCCGATAGCAGTAGGAGTTTGGGCTAACAAGTTTGATTTATGGAAGGATAAATATGAATATGATGACATACAAAAACATCCTATATTTGATGTCTTTCAAGAAGGAATGCAAAAATTAAATGACAAAGGAATACCTGTTTTTAAATATGTAATAAGTGCAAAATCAGAATCAGAAATGGTATACAGAGGAATAACAACAATGATAGAGGACTATTAATGATAACAGATAACTGCTCAATGGCAATGCTTTGTCAATGTAAAGAATGTAAGGAGAATAAAAAATGACGATACAATATCAACCACCAAGTTTAATCGGAGCATCAAATGCAAGTGTAAACAATGCATTTTTGCCTCCAGTAAAATATGCTAGAGCCGCAGGTTCAGTAATGAAATATGAATATAAGAGTAGTAAACCAAAAAAACAAATAAAGGAAATGTTAACTATATTATGGCCAGAGAAAAAAACATTTCTAAAAATGCCGTATACATTTAAGTTTAATACTAGAGATAGATGTGTTGTTTGCGGTACACATAAAATATGGGAATCATCAGACCCATCAAGGCCACCAATGCCGTTGCATAAAGTAAGAAAAGGATATCCAATGAGAGGTACTTACTGTGAGAAACATGCAGCATTATACAAACAGTATGAAATGTTAGAGAATCAGATTTTAGCAGAAGAACATGGGCTATCTTTTAGTGCATATATACCTAAACCAAAAGTACCTAGCATATTAGCGTCTGCACCGCTAACTTCATTAAGGCAATCAGATATTGAAGCATTGTCGGCAAGTGGTTGGACTGTCAGGCCACCTCAGATGTCGGTTGAAAGCCCTGAAGATGAATTGTTTAGATTAACAATGGAAAGCCATGCAATTAACACTAGAGTATTAAAACTGATGACTGACGGAACAAACGTAAAACAACAGCAATCAATACAAAATATATTTGAAGAAGGAGTGGAATAAAATGGGATTATTAGGAACAAGCAATAGCAATATCGTGTCGGCAATAGATGCACAAACTGCTGCTAATTTTAAGGCAACAAATAATCTTTTAACTCTACAAACAAATCATGTTGAAGAGTTCTTTGAGTATCATGGTGAAGGCTTTTTGATGGCCTTAGAAAAACTAATGGAAGATACTACTGAAAGAGTAGTTAGCCAAATGCTTGCTAAACTAAAACTAACTCAAGGTGCTAATGGAGAAATGGTAGTTCACCCAGATTGCTTAACTGATTATAATTCAATTACAGAAGCAAATATTACATTAGACATACAATCAATATTGGCATCTGCTGTAAATACAGAAGTAATAGTTCAAAGAAAAATGGCGAGACAACAATATTTAGAAACGCAAGGCTTTACTCCAAGCGTTCAACAAAATCAAGCACAAAGTTATCCACAACAAAGTTATCCACAACAGGGTGTTCCACAACAGGGAGTACCCAATGCAGGTGGGTTAAATCCTGCACAAATTAGTGGAGGAAACCCTATGGTTCAAGCAAATAATATGA
>TARA_R100000742_G_C4279576_1_pt1 | contig 10192 bp, 2 predicted proteins | sample TARA_R100000742 | Tara Oceans TARA_R100000742 (sample SAMEA2623309) | marine metagenome | biome: marine biome (ENVO:00000447); feature: deep chlorophyll maximum layer (ENVO:xxxxxxxx); material: "saline water (ENVO:00002010), including plankton (ENVO:xxxxxxxx)" | depth 40 m | reverse complement strand
TACTGAATGGTCGAACGCCATGAAGCAAGTCTCTGGAGCTATTAGTTCTGGAGCGCAGGTTTATAAAAGTGTTCAAGAAACTCAAGGCAAGAATCAAGTTGATAAAGCAATTTATAATATTAAAAAGCAGCAGTTAGAAAGCGGTCAGGAATGGACTGAAACTCAGAAGAAGGTAGCCAAGGATAATCTGGAAGCAGCTTTAATGATGGATCAAGTCAATCCGTTCAGACGGGTTGCAATGGAGAAAAGGCTCTCCGAACTTGCTGGTTTAGAAGTTAATAGTGAAATGACTCGGCAGTATAACGCTGTCGCAAAAGACATTATTGGTCTTGATCCAGGAGATCAAAGAGTTAATGCAATAAAAGCAAAAGTTGTTAATGAGTTGTCTAATAAATATTTATTGAATGAAAGCAGGGCAGGTTTTGTTGATAATTTCCTTCCTGCTGTAAATGAGAGTTGGCTAAAGATTTCAGATAAACATTTAAAAGCTAATGTCAAATATTTTAAGTACAAACAGAACGCACAAACTCAGGCAAAGTTATTCACTACTGCACAAACTTACCTGGAAGCCAACCCAGGGAATTACACAAATTTACCTTCATTATTAGGAGATATTCTTAATCAAGAAGCTATACAGCTTGGTCTTCCATTGGAGCCTACTGAGTTCAAGAAGGATGTAATTGTTGGCTTGGTTGGGAAAGTTAGAGGAAGTGATATTGGTAATAAAGATCAAATTATTTCTCAGATTGCAAAGATAGTTATTGGTCAAAAGAAGAATGACAAAGGTGAAACAGAGACAACATACGCTGGCGATTGGTTTGGAACAGAGATGCTTTTAGAGAATGTAAAAGTATCAAAAGCTAAATATGAGCTAAATAAAAAAGATTTCGAGATTAACAAGCAGGTAGCGATGGATAAGCATGAAGATGCAATTACAGGAACAATCAAAGGTAGTCCTGAATATGATGAGGCTGTTGCAGCTTTCATGGCTGATAGTGATGGATTAAGTCAAACAGAGAAAAAATTAGTTTTAAAAGAGATAGATGCTAGGGATACAGATATTGCTTTATTTGATTTCAAGGTATCGAGAATTGATGATGTCTATGGGGAATTAGAAAGCACATTAGCTATCAACTACGACCCCGCAGAAGCAAGGACAAGGATGCAATCTTTATTTGCTGGAGGAAAAGCAGAGGGATATGGAAAACAAGAATTAGCAGAGCTATATCGGAAAACAATGAAAGATGTTTCTGATCTAAGCAAGAGGAAACAACAAGAACTTACGAGCGGTACTAACGCCACTGAAGTTAGAACTGCGGTTAAGAGAGTGACAGAAGCAAAGGTCGGAAGTTTATATCCTGAACAATCGGGGGCGTTGAATCGTGGAATCAAGAAAGATAATCCAGAACTAAAGTTAGATAGGAGAGCTTATAAGGCAAATTATGAAACGATAAAAGCTCAAGCTTATGGAGTGATTCAAGATGAGTTTTACAGGATGCTGCAAAGTGCTTTTAGGGATGCACAAGGAAAAGAAGGAAGAACAGAGCTAACACCTGAAGAACAAAGCGCAATTATTGCTGATACTCAAAAAGATTTTATTGATAGATTTGACGAGATAACAAAAGACAAATTACCTGAATTACCAATAATCAAAGATACAAATTACAAACCACCCGAAGGAGGTAATGCTGAAAATACCAGTAATACCAATACATCTAGCAAACCACAGTATAAAACTTTTTCAAGAAGTTCTACTGTTCATCCAAAATTTATTGATAACGATGCTTGGAAAGTAGCACCTATTTACGATGAGGCTGATACCAGGAAGATGATTGAACAGGTCATAAAAAGTAAAAGTTTAAAAGGCTTGCCTACTGCATTTATCAATACAGCGGAAAGAGCAATGCCAAACGGAAATGTAGTTGAATTTCTTTTTGAACATGCAGAAAGACATCATCCAGAAATTGAGATAGATCCTATTCAAAAGAAATTAACTCTACAAAAAATGAATGCGATGACTGGTCTTCAGTCGTCAATAAGAAAGGCATCTCCTTTAGGTGGGCCTTTGTCTTATTCAACTAATTACATGACTGCTTTGCTTACAGGCGAAGCTCCGATCCTACGATCCTCTTAACATGGCTGACGAATTAATTAATGTAGATCAACCTCAAGATGAGGAAGAGGAAAAGTCTTGGTGGGAATCTATTAACGATAGTGTCATAGTTAAGGGCGCAAAAGTATTAGGAGCGGCAGGTGGTCATGTCTCTATAAATGACGCTGAAGAAGTACAAGAAAATAATCCTGAGATGGATTTATATACAGCCGCTTTAATGGCGAATAAGAATAAATTTGAAGCAGCAGGTGGATACAACCCAATACCAAGATTAAAAAGATTTGGTGGGTGGCTTCAAGAGGAAGGTCAAGACTGGCAAGAGATTATGAAGGATAGAGCGGAAGATCCTCATGGCCCATCTGGAGGTGCTTACGGAAAAGTAATTCATTACGCTTCTAATCTTTTCCCTGAACATATTGGCAACACGATTGAGCTAGGAACAGCAGGTTTATTATCTGATGCTTATAGAAATGTCGCTGATTTTGCAAACGAAAAAGATCTAGCAGATACGCCCTGGGGCGCTCGTATTGACAAGTTTGAAGAGGACATTTACACCAATACGAAGCATAAGCCTCGAAGTGAGATGACTTACGAGGAACGGGTGGGAGATAACGCTAGAGCGCAAATGATGCTCAGTTTCTACTTGATGCCATTGCTATCAAGGATGGCTGGAGGAGTGGCAACATCTCAACTTGCTACTAAATACCCGATGTTGGGTCAGGCGATGAACGCAATGAATCCAGCAATGATTCAAAGAGGAGGCTTTGCTGGATTCTCTGAATTTATGTTGAAGGCTGGTGCTTTAAATATTGCTGAAGGTGTTCCACATACATTGCTTTCAGATAACACTTATGGAAGTTTTGCCTCGTTATTGTTGGGCGAGAAAGATCCTGCATTGGAGGCTGACGGCAATGCGGAAGCAGCATTGAAATCAATAGTTCCAAATGCAATTGGAGATACGTTGATGTTTTTTGGAATGAAGGGTTCAGGTGCGGTTTTAGAAGGCGGAGCAAAAAGAGTTTCTCCACTGATTGCCGATACTTTTAAAAACGTAACTAGATCTAAAATTGCAAATTCATTTAAAAGGAATAGAAACAAAGTTGTAAGGAGACAAATTGACTCAGGTATTATTGAAATAGATGAGAACGGGAAAGGTGCTTTTGGAGCCACTTACAAACAAGATGGCGATGTAAATTTAAACGCACCAGAAACAACAGAGATAGAAGAAGCCTTATCTAATTTTGCTTCTTACGATGACAAGATTCAAATAAGAGATTCAGAAGGAAGTGTCCCAGAATCTATTGAAACTTTATTAAACAGACCCAACGAAATTCCAGATCAAGTTTATAGATATGAAGATGTCTCTGCTCCTATCGGTTCTTATCCAACAGCAGATACTTTATGGTCAAATCAGTTAGGGAAAGTACCAACAAAGAATTTAATATCTTTAGCTGATCCAAATAACAGTCCAGCTTTTGCAGACAGACTTTTAGATATTTCTGGTAAAGATTATTCTCAAGCAACAAGAGCAGACATTGTTGAAGTCGTTAAATCGTTTGAGGCTGAAGGTAAGGTTTTGATGCCTAACCGTTTAATGGGAGGAAAGATTCTTAGAAGTGATGAGATCAATGTCAACCCTGAAGTATTCCAATTCAAAGGAAATGTAGATCCTGAATCTGGAGTTGTTTTAGGTGATGATTCTTTAGCAGGTGTTGAAAGGTATAACCCAACAATGGAAGGGACTTTAAAAGTCTGGGAGGATAACGAAGGTGGTTATAACTTGGTTGATGGTCATAACAGATTTGGTTTAGGTCAAAAGTTAGGCATACCTTCTTATCGAGTTGAAGTTTTAGATTCGATGACACCAGAAGGCGCAAGATCGCAAGGCGCTTTAGCAAATATCTCAGGAGGAAAAGGAACTGGAGTTGATGCAGCTAATTTCTTTAAAAATGAAGGGATCACAAGTCCAGATCAATTATCAGGATTAGGTGTTCCTCTTAGTTCAGGGACAGCCACCAAAGGTTTAGCTTTAAGTAAATTGCCAGACAATATTTTCAGGGATGTCGTTGAAGGAAATATTACTGAGTTAAAGGGGGCAGCTATTGGAGGCAGCGGTCTAGATGAAAACGCAATGCAGCAGGCTTATAAGATTTTAAAAGATACAGAACTAACCGAATCACAATTAAGAGAAGTTCTACTCCAGGCGAAGAACGCTCCTACTGTTGATGGCCAGGTGGATCTTTTTGGTAATACTGAACAACTTAATTTGATGATTGAGAAGGCAAAGCTTGCCTCTGCAATTAATAGAACAATTTCAAAAGATAAGAATTTATTTAGTCGTGTTGGCTCAAATGTTGAGAGACTTAAAACCGCTGGTACAGATGTTGATGTTTCCGAGGCTGCTAATCAAAGAGCTATAGCAGAGCAGCTAAGTACACAATTTAATGCTGACAAGTATGCGGAATCAGAAGTCAGCAAGATCTTGAACGAAGGAGCGATAATGCTGTCAGAAGGTGGAAAGACAGGGCCAGTTTCAAGAAAAATATATCCAAGAATTGTTAAAGCAATTACTGAAGATCCAACAATTCCTGTGAAAGCTCCTGAAGCAGAGCAAACAGTTATGGCAAGAAAGATGCCAACTGATGATGAATTAACTGATGAGATATTGAAGAAAGCAATTAAGAATGGAGAAGCAAGACCTCCTTCAACTCCTGACTTTGAAATACCAGAAGATACTGGATTGTCTTATTCAAAAGTGCTTGATGATTTAGCAGAAGGAAAAATTAGTGAAGAGATTGGTTCTTTAGTTGAGGCAGAGCAAAACGCTGCTCGTCAATTTGGAAAGATAGATGATGCGATGGAAGCAGATCGAATTGCGACAAAAAGAGATGCGGCTGGATATGACTCAATGACGTTTAAAGAGAAGAAAAACAATGGTTTGCTGAGTACAAAATTAAAAGAGAATTTAAAGAAAGTAGCCGAATCAGATGCAAGAACTTTAAGAGAGACAGATGAATTGCTTGGGCCTACAAAGAAAGAGCCTTTTAATATGCAATCACTTAAAGACGCAAGAGCAACTAAGAAAAGAAATCCTAGATACACATACTTTTCTCTCCCTCCTGGATTCAATAAAATGAAGCCTAGATATGGGCAGTTAACACCAGTCTTCGAGTCGGATCTGGATCAGGTTGCTTACATTATTAGAAGTGGAAAGAAAGCTTCAGTTAGAGAACCAGAGATACTTAAGATTGTTGAAGAATATGGATTAACGCCAGCAGAAGTAAAACGTCATGGAATGAAAGTTCATGCAAAGATAAAAGAGATGGTTAAAGAGAAAACTGGCAGTGCTTCTGCTTCTCCTGATAACACAACAGGATTAGAATTAACAGTTCCAAATCAAGATTTCTGGGGAGGGGGTGACGGGAAAATAAGAGGAGCTTTTAATCCTAGTGAGTATGGATTCTTAGATAACGATTTCACTGGCGGGAAATATAACGAGGCTGCTACCAGGAAGTCGATGATGTGGAATGAGGCGTTAAAACAAAAGAATGAGGCGAAGAAATTACAAGATTGGGGTAGAAGGATAGCTGACAGCAGTAAAGATGTATTACGACAAAGTAGAGACGATGCTGAAGCGCTTGTAGAGGGAATGAAAGAGGCTTCAAAGATTGCAGGTATTCCCGTTGAAAATATAAAAATCGTTGACGAAATAGATGCTATTGAAATGTTTGGTTTAGACGCTACTGCTGGAGCAGTTTCAAAATGGGATCCTCAAAGAGCGACCTTTATGATTCGTAATCCTAAAGATCCTCTGACTCATAAGACTGGCGGTGAATTCTTAGGACTAAACCTGAAGTCGGAGACTGAGAAGGTGATGGATGGTTCGATATATCTTTCTCTGTATCCAGCCATTCAGAACCGTTACAAAGGTTTAGCTTCAGGTGTTTTAGAAACTGGAAGACCTTTCCGACAAGTGCTTTACCATGAGGCATTTCATTCTGTTCAGGATTGGTTAGATCTTAGAGGAAACAAAAAGCTTTTAGGAGCATTAGAAGCACCAACTGCAATAAAAGAAATGATGGATATTATCACTGACAACAGAGGAACCTTTGTAAAAAATATGACTAACAAAGAAATACAGGCAGAATCTTTTGGTTGGTGGCTTAACAATCGGAGAGTGAAACTTAAGGATGGAGGATTAAAAGGGGCGTTTGAAAGACTGAAAATGTATCTCAGTACTTTCGGTAGAAAATTAAAGCAAAGGTTGAGTAAGAATCCAACTTATATAGATATTTTTGAGTTAGCAGCCAGTGGAGATATAGCGAGAAAAACGATGGTTCAGAAACTAACGCCAGAGCAAATAGCTTCTTATGTAGGTCGTATTGATGCTGACACTCATCGTTATATACCTGAACTAACTGAAAGAGTAAATCAATTTCTGTTCTTTAAAAAAATAGAATTCGATGAAGCCATGAACAGATGGGACATCGAAGCCAACTCAGGAGGATGCCTCTAATGTCTACATGTGATGATCTATTCCAAAAGCGTCAGTCTTTATTAGCTGAACAGAAAAAGAACAACGAGGACATTGCTCGCATTGAGTCGATAAGAGCTTCAGTGGATTTCCCTGAAGAATCAAGGTGGCAAGACATTAGAGATAAGCTTGCTAAATACATGGAGGATCAGCAGGCAGCGAAGAGAATTAGAGAAGCAATGGATGATCCTAAGAAGAAAGGGTATTCATCTATTCCTACAGATCAGCCGCTTAACTTTGTCCAAAAGATGAGGACAAATCCTGATGAAATGGTGGTTGATATAGCGAATGTAGCTCAAGCATTTTTAAAGGCTGGAAAGGAAGGGACTCCAGAGCAATATGCTTTTTTAAAGGCTGATCCTTACGAGGCTGCTAAACATATTTCATCAACAATGAATACTGCAAGGACTCCAACGGAAGTCCTGAATATGTTGTCTGATTTGCAAGCAGTACCAAATAGCACTCAAGATCTTTTAGAGAAAACATTGAGAGCAAGATGGTTTAACGAGAAAGGTAGAGAGGCGTTTATAGATACTTTCTATGAAGTAGAGAACTTCATGGAGGCGAATCCAAACAAAGAAGTTCCAATGGAAATGTTGGAGAAGATGTGGAACACAGAAAAGATTGCTTTCTGGTCTGAGTCTGCATACGACTTCTATAGAAACCAATGGCACAAGCAAGGTAAGGCGATGCAAGGGGATATGTTTAGCGATGATGTTTTGGAGTTAATGGATGATGCAAAAGCCGTTAATCCAGATAATTATCCTGATCCTGTTTCTTATGCCAATTCATTAGGAATACTTGATAAAACATTAGACGATGTAAGTCCTGAAACTGATGCAACAGCAAGGGTATGGCAAGCAGCAGCAGATAATGTAACTAGACCAAAAGAAGCAACCGAGCAATTAGCTCTTGAAATTGCCAATATCAAGATTCAAGGTGTTGATCCACAAAAAAGAAGGCCTATCGGCAGGGAAGAAATACGAAACAAGAAACTACGAATAACAAATTTATTAGCTAAAGATCATCAATTATTTAATTTAAGAACGATTGGGCTTGCTGTTCAGTCCAATAGTGTTATGGCAATTTATGGGCCATATCATACGTTCTTGAGAAATAGTATTTATAGACCTTACGGAACAAGTTTGCAGGAAGGTATTTTTGAAGCTTTTGAAGCGAATTGGAAAGGTTTACGCCAAGGGTTTAAAGCATTAAAGGAAGGAGGTATCGCAACGATGAATGATACTTACAAAGGAAAGTCTTCTTTCTATGCGTCTAATGTTGAAACCTATGGAAAGTTTAATGACAGTGTTTTAGAGAGAAAGCAAGACCTGGAGTTCTTGTTGTCGCCAGATAAACCCAGTGGAATGAAGGACACAATTCAATGGGCGGTTAATCCAGAAAGAGCGTTTAGATATACACATGCTGCACATCGTCTATGGCTATATAAAAAGACTGGAAATCCAATGACATTAAGGCCAGGCTTTACTGCTTTATCTGCGGCTGATGGCCCTGCTGGATTGTTTTATACGAACTTTAAATTAAGAACTGAGTATGAAATGAAAGCAAGAAGAGAAGGAGTTCAGCGTGAATTGAAAGAGGTGTTAGAAAGGGAGCCAAATCAGAAAGATATTGATAATTGGGTTAACGAAAGAATGGAAGAGGCTTTCTATAAAGAAGATCCAACTGAAGCACAGATCCAGGCATACAGAAAAGAACAAAACATCCCAGAAGGAGTGATGAGTGATGATGCTGTCGCTGATGAGATCGTGGAGACAAGAGTAAGAGATAACTATTCAGGGCCAGTACCTTTGATGGATGACGATGTAGTAAGAGAAGCTTCTGAATTTTCTGCTCGTAATAGGTTCCAATCAGTACCCCAGGAAGGGAATTACTTGAAAGGTGCATACGAAGGAATGAATAAGTTAAGAAAAAATCAGCCCTATGCAGATATAGCTGTTCCTTATTTGCAAGCTCCTGTCGCTGGTGTTTCGCTTGATGGACGATTAATAGGTGCTGGTGTTGTTAATGATTTTGTGACTGGAAGACTAGGAAAAATGACTCGCAAACAAAGAGCAGGATCAATGGCTGACTTGCTTATCGCTTCTCAGGTTTGGGGTCTTTTCCTTCTTGCTGATAGTCAAGGACAAATAGAAGGCAATGGGCCAATAGATCAAAAAGAAAGAGCTATGTGGAGAGCAGATTTAAAGAGACAAGGAAAACGACCTAATACTATTTATGGGATTCCTTTGGTTGGTGGTTTGCCTGTCGCTAGTGTGATGTTCCTGTTGCATGATGCGAATAAGGCTTGGGCTTTGCAAGCAAGATCGGCGCATGATGATATTGAATATACAGATGCTATTTGGACAGTTTTGGTTGGTCATATTCAAAGGAATACAGGTGTAGGTCAATTAGGTCAGATAATGGAAATTATGACCAATGCCGATTTCAATATTGCTAATCCTGTTAGTAAAGCGAGGTCATTAGCTGGATATATTGGCGCTGGTCGTACTCCTGGTATTGGCTTAACTAGACAAGCGGAAAGAGTGACAGATAGCAGTAAATATAATTTCTATAGAGATTCAGATGTGAAGTCTTACGAGGCAGAGTTATTTACAGAAGAGCAAACAAGCAAAGCAATGCAATACATAAAGGATGTTGTTGCACTTGGAAGAAATGCAGGATTTGATGTCACTGGATTAACGGGAGTTTTGCCAGGCGGAAGCAGAAAGAATAAGGATTGGCTGGGTACGAATATTAGTTATCCCTGGGGAACGAGAATTAAAGATTTCTTGTTCAACAGGCATGAACCAGCGTTGCATCCAAAAGATAAGGTTTACGCAGAACTTAAACAGCTTGGTCTTTTAATTGCTCCACCAGTTCTCTATGACAAAAAGCTAGATGGTGTTCCAATGGATGATGATATGCAGAAGGTATATAACGAGATATATGGATCTATCGGCCCTGGTCTACAACCAATAGACGGAAAGATTGTTGATAAGTTACCAAGTGAGGCGATGGAAAAACAAACTTTTAAATATGCTAAATACGACGATTCTGATCTTGACTTCAAATATACAGATGGAGAATACGAGAAAGATAGAAGTGATTTCCAGGAAATTGATTTGTTAGAGATAATGGACGAGCATGTAATAGATAGCAGCGGCAAAGGTCGTAAATTCATAGATGCAGCTAGATCAATCATCAATAGTCCTAGATACCAAAAATATCAAAACAATCCAAATACAACGACTGATTTTGGTGTTGCCGATCATCCTCCACACAAGAGAGAGGAGCAATATGCAATGAAAATAATGAGATCTCTTAGAAGATATTACGGAATACTTGCAGCAGATTCTTTTAGAATGTCAGATCATCCAGCGGCAGATGTTTACAGGAACTTCAAAAACAATGAACAGGTAAAAACTAATTTTGAAGCAGACTTGTCAGGAGAGAGTGTTGAGGGAATAGAAGATTCTCTATAGGGTTTAGCAAAAAACCACAAAATAAGGCACAATAGGGCTACATGGTTGTTGAGTATTACA
>TARA_R100000742_G_C4279578_1_pt1 | contig 10292 bp, 14 predicted proteins | sample TARA_R100000742 | Tara Oceans TARA_R100000742 (sample SAMEA2623309) | marine metagenome | biome: marine biome (ENVO:00000447); feature: deep chlorophyll maximum layer (ENVO:xxxxxxxx); material: "saline water (ENVO:00002010), including plankton (ENVO:xxxxxxxx)" | depth 40 m | reverse complement strand
GTAGAAACAGATGATATATCTGATGAAGCTGATGAAGAGGTCAGAAATATAGGTTGGAGCATACATAGCATAGATGGAAGAATATCATGGGATAGCATGGATTCTGCATTAGTTAGACCTTCAGATGATGGTATTGTAATGTATTTGGAACAAAATCCAGATTATGAACAATGGGAATCTGAAGATATAGACCAATTTGTTGGAAACTTTATTAGTAATAATGAAATAAAGGAAGAAGACGATAATGAGAATGCTGTAAATATGTTTAAGGACATATTGAAAGAATATCAGAAAGAAGAGTTAGATGCTTTGGTCGAAAAAAGTAAGGAGTATAAAGATGGAAAAGAATAGTATAACCTATGAAGCTTGTGATACTGGTGAAACGATTACAACTGAAAAGAAATATACTAAATTGCCTTACAAGTTAGACGAGATTACTATTGGTTCTACCAGTGAAAAGATAGTTAATCCGTTTTCTGGCGAAAGTTACGAATTAGATGCCGTGGAAGAGGCTGTATATTCTGTTATTAAGGGAGCCGAATGGTCCCTTAATATGGATAGCAGTCCTGTTCCGAATAGTCTAGCACAAACTATGTTCCAAGATGGAATGGATTGGTTTCGTATTAATAATGCGAGAGCATACATGACATTATTGGATTAAGAGGCGAACAAAAAGTGAAGGGAATTATTGCAATTCCCTTTGCTTCTTTGGAATATAATGTTATATTAAAAGTGATTTAATTGAAATAAAATAAAGGAAAAATAAAATATGTCAATAAAAATACATGGAAAAGATTATGTCTTGGTTAACGAAAGACTTGAGCTTTTCTTATCAGAAAATCCTTCAGCAACTGTTTCTACAAAAATTCATAGCATATCACCTATAGTTGATTCATCAACTGGAGATAATTGTAACGAATATGTAGTAACAGCTAAAATCATTGCAAATCCTTTGGAATGTCCAGAGGTATATTACATTGGTCATGCTGCAGAAAGAGATAATAACGGATTCATTAACAAAACATCTGCATTAGAAAATGCAGAAACATCAGCAGTAGGTAGAGCACTTGCCTTTGCAGGATACGGTAGTGAAGAATCTATTGCAAGTGCAGAAGAAGTAGTAAATGCTACTAATAAACAGAAAACAATTAATCCTACTGTTACGCAGTTGGATAAATTGGACAGAAGTATGAATGATTGCTATAAACAATTATTAATTACTGAAGATGATAAGTTAAGATATAGAAATAGACGTAGTGCTGGAATGACTAAAAATCAAGTAGAGGCTAGTCAAAAATATTTTGACGAATTAATCGCAAAGAATAATACCAAAAAGAAGGAGTCTAAATAATGGCTATACATGGAACTAAAATAAAAGAAGCAGGAAGTGGTGGAATGAGAAACTACTTTGTAAATCTATGTACAATAGATAATGCTGAACAAACTGAATCACAATATACTGATGCTAGTGTTAAACTATCATTAGTAGGAAAAGATAACGGATATAACTACACATGTTTTATCAATCAAAATTTTGAGAAAGATATGAGTGGAGTTGTTACTGGATTAAAATTTCCAGAAGACTTAAATACGTTATACTTGGCTACTAAAGTTGATTTAGATGTGTCAGATGCTGGAGTAGTAAATGTAGACAAATTAAAAGGCAAAGAAGTTGCTATAATTAATTATATGTCTACTGGAAAATACAAACGTAATACTTGGAGTGTTGTTTCTTCATGGGACGATACAGAAGAATTAGAAAGTAAATTCTTGCAACAAGTAGCTAAAGGTTATCCACGTGACTTTAATAATGCAAAGACTGCACCTACAAGTGCACCTGCTGCAACATTAGTCAATGATACTGTAAGTTCTGACGACTTACCCTTCTAATGACTGCCAAAAAGATAGTCTTACAATGGATAGACAATCGTTTTAAAAGTAATCCTTTGTTCTATAGCTTTGATTTTGAAAGCTCGATAGCAACATACGGAAAACTTGTTCATTTAAAAACACATAGCCCTAGTACATACTCTAGGGCTTTTAGAACGATTAGGTCTAATAACGATTTGGAAAGACGTGGTTTAGAGTTAGAAGAAATTAAAAGTGAAAAGGTAAGTAAAGGTTGGATAATAAAGAAACTATAATAGAAATAGTTGAAGGAAACATTGCAAATAGAAATAAAATTTGCAGTTTAGAAGACTATTACAAGAAAGAGAAAGATAATGCATGGAAAGATGAAATGTATCGTTCTTATTACTCGTTTGATGAAACGTTTTACGATTACGTAAATACTAAAAAAACAGTAAAAGGATTTGACGGTCTTTGCTATGTAGATAAACTCATTATAGATATTGATAAAGGAACTATAGAAGATAGTAACTTTCAAGGATATACTATTAGTTGTATTGATGAACTAATAGAAAAAGGTGTTTATAATGATGATATAAACGTATGGTTTAGTGGCACTGGTTATCACATAGAACTATTAAACGTATTTGGATTTCAACCAAGTAAAAATGTTTATGAAAAAGTAAAATCTACTTTAAAAGAACATTTTGACTTTGGAGATACAATATACGATAAAACACGAATTATACGTTCCAATTGGAGTTTGAATAGAAAGAAAAATCTATACAAAGTCTGGATTCCGTTAGAAGAAATGTATAGTATATCTTATGATAAGGTAAGAGAAATTGCTTCATCAAAAGAAAACTATCTAAAATATATCAAAGAAAGCGATATAAGCTTTGATAGTATTCATTCTACGGAACAACAAACAGATGCATATTTACAAAGCATGATTGTTGCGTCTCCTACAATAGTACCAAATGGTAATACGAAGAAAGGTGATGTAACGTCTGTTGTGTCTTGTATGCAACATGTCTTTAACGAAGGTCCAGTAAAAGGCTCTAGAAATATGAAAATCATGAGAATGGCTAGTTCATATAAGAGAGCTGGAATACCATATCTAGTTACATTAAATGGAATGAAAACTTGGAGTAATGGAGCTATCAATGAAGATGAAATAGTAAGGTCTGTAACTAATGTTTACGATGAGAATTATCAATACGGATGTAATGATACTATCATGAGTGAATATTGCGACCCTAAATGTATACACTTTCAAAGGAAAGATTATACATTAGATATTAGAGACGTAATTCAAATGCAAAACAACTTAAAAGATATGATACTAAAAGACATGTCTAAAAAGTCTGTTAATTTAGCAGATATATGGAATGTTAATCCATTCGTTATAAATCCTGGAGAACTAGTTGTTTTCTCTGGAGATACTGGTATGGGTAAAACTGCATTTGTACAAAACATTATCACTAAATGTAAAAAGGATACATTGTTTCTATCGTTAGAGATGGATGAAACTTTAATATTTAGAAGATTTATTCAAGTTGCTGCTCACAAAGACAAAGAATGGGTTTATGAACAATTCAGAAATAACCCAGATGTTGACTTTGAAGAAGCATTGAAACATATCAAGATAATGACTATTGCACCTACTTTAGATGCTATAAAGAAAGTAGTAGCACAGAACGAGCCTAATATATTAGTAGTTGATACTACTGATGAATTACAAGTTACTGGAAACAAAGGCGTAATAGAAGAACAGAATGCTATTATTGATACATTGAAGCAAATTGCTCAAAAGAATCATACGATAGTATTTGCAATTCATCATGTTAATAAGATGAGTGCTTCTAACAATCACATTAGTTTACACTCTTTGAAGGGGTCTTCTAATGTTGTTCAGAAAGCAGACAAAGTGATTCTTATTAGAGGTGAAGAATCTGAAAGACACAGAGTAATACAATCTGCAAAGTCTAGAGATGAAGATAAATTGGAACTCGTATGTCAGTTTAATTACGAAACTATGACGTTTGAACAAACAATAATGGAGATGATATGAAATGGATAAATATAGAAACTGTCCAGCATGACACCATCACTATGCAGAAAATAACATTACTGCAATTAATAAGTGCTAGTGTTTGCTATCAAGATAACGAAGGAACACATCTTTCCTTTGCATTTGGAATTGGACCAATAGAATTTGATTGGACAATTAGAATATGGACTCATGGGTTTAATTAGATGACACACAAAAATAAAATACGTGGTAACAATCTTGAAAGAGAATGTGTTAATATCGCAAAAGGTGAGGGGCTCTCTGCAGAGAGAGCCTACGCCTCTAACGGTTTATCACTAGGTAAATCTGAACAAGTAGATTGTGTAGTAGAAGGATATGCGATTCAAGCTAAAAGAAAAAAGAAAGTCGCACAATGGTTATATCCTAAATACCATGCAGACGATGTAGATGTAGTCGTAACTCGCATGGATAGAAAAGAAGCTTTAGCAATAATACCATATGATGAATGGATTAGGTTAATAAAAATAGAAAAGGAAAATTCTAATGAAAATAAGTAGAAAAGAAATAGATGCTATTATGTCTCTTGCTAAAAAAATAATAGAGCATGATAATAATAAGGAGAAAAAAGTATTAAGGAGCATGGAAGATGGCTACGATATAGATGAATTGTCAAACGACAAAACAGAAGAAATTAATCTTCGTGGAGGTCGTGCGAACTGTGAGGAGTGCAATGACTAAAAAAGATGAGAAAAAAAGTAAAGAAACAAAACGTGAATTAGATTTATTTAATCCAGCTGAAGTTTTAATAATTAGGTCAGCTTTATTAAACTACAGAAAAGCTCCATTTGTTTCTGATATGGAAAATGAAATAATAGGAGAATTGTTAAAAAGATTAGTGGAAGATTTTAATTTATAATATTTATTCCCCTTCAAAATGCGGTGTAAGGAACCGAGTGGTTAAGTCCACATTACCTTTATAGTAAATGGTTATCGCTAAAGAGATAGGTTCTGCACATATAAGCTATCGTATTGCTAATTGGTTGGCACTAAATTAGACAAACGAAGGGGAATAAAAAAATAAGGAGAAATATGGAAAATAATGAAAAAATACTGGAATTGATTAAAGAGAGATTGGATGTTGGAGCTAAAAGTTATGGAGAACAAGTTCCTATTGATGGTTCTAGGGATAATTTGAATGAAACTTTAGAAGAATTGTTGGATTGTGTTGTTTATTTGTCTGCTGTTGTTTTAGAGGTTCATGGGAAATATAAGGAGAAGAAATGAGTAAAGAAGAAGCTGGAATTTATATAAAAGAACAAGGAGAAGTTCAGATTATACATAATTCACATGGTGTTTTTTATTTACATCTACTACAAACAAAGCAAGATGAAGATGGAATCAATATAATAGATGAAGATGGTGTAATACAGACTTGTAGATTCAATGTTAGAAAATTGAATGAAAAAATAAGGAAAAAGCACAATGAAACACAACAATGATTTTAGATTTGATTTAGAATTTGGAAAACAAGGAGAATCTATGTTACATAAAATGCTTTCAAATGAAGAAGGATTTAATGTAGAGGTAAAAAGAGATAGGCAAGCATACAAAACAAACAACTTATATTTTGAATACCAATCTAGAGGTAAACCATCTGGACTGGCTACAACTGAAGCTAAATATTATGCTTATTTCGTTACAGATACTTTTTGTTTCATAATAAGCGTTATGGAATTAAAAATGAAATTAAAGAGATTGGTAAAAGAAGATAAAGCTATTGGTAATATGCCTGGAGGAGATAAAAATACATCTCTAGGCGTATTAGTAAGTATAGATAACTTTTTAAAGGAGTAATATGAAACCACTAAGAGATGAGATTATTGTAAAGAGAGATGCCAATGAAGAAAAAACAAAATCTGGTATTATCTTACAAGGCAATGATGATAATATAAAAACGACTGGAACAGTAATAGAAATAGGACCAGAGGTTAAAGAGCTAAAAAAGAAAGATAGAATTCTTTTTCACTCCCAACAGTATATTGTTCAAATGGTAGAAGGCAAAGAAATGATTTTTATGCCAGAAGGTTCTGTCCTAGCAATATTGGAGAAATAATGTATAGAAAATGGTGTTATGAGCAAAAAAAGAAAAGGCTGCAACAAGACATGTTAGATAATAATTTGATTTTACGAGAGCATTTAAAAATACAAGAGCTTATTGCTGCCTTTTCCTTAAAAAATGAAGAAATCATAAAAAAAGCTGAAATCAAAGAAAAAAGGCTTACGAGAAGGTACCTAGAATCCATTTAAATTTTTTATTGGATATAAGTATCGCCTATTTTATTACTTAATTGTTAAAATACCAAAATGGGCTTTATTGGTCAGATTGCTCTTCTTGAGGGTTATTTGCATCAATTTGAGCCCTTCTTAAGCTATGAATCTTATGTAATGGTATTCCAGTCATAAAGTCTACTGCCATAGCTGGTGAATCAATAGTTCTTTTAACGTCTCTAATCATTCTACCGAAAGGTAAATAACTATATCCATAGAATTGTTTCATTTTATCAAAATCTCCACTTAATATTGCACTTGTAGGTGCAAGCACTGTACGAGCAATAGGTGGCGTAACAATAGATAATGGAGCTAAAGCTGGATGCGGCCATTGACTAAAGAACGCACGTTCTCTATCTTTTTCATCTCCAAACAACCATTGTGCAGTATCTTGTGCCCATGACATAGGTGGAGATAAAGCATATTCAAATATACTTGCTGTAAATATATAAGATAATGCCATTGACATCATATCCATTGTAAATTGTCTTCTGCCTTTTTCTGTAGCGTAAACATCTCTTTCCCATCCTGCTGCCTTTGCAACTTTATATATACCTTCTTTTGGTCCAAATCTTCTTCTTACACTATTCCAAGCATAAGGATGGAATCTTGTCATAACACGACCCATAGAGGTTTGAGAGTAATTAGAACGATGAGCAGCATGATACATGAATTGTGATGCTTCTACACCTTTAATAGCTCTTTGAACCAATTCTGGAGAGTTCCATTCTATAAAATCTAATGGAGAATGTTCCATTCCAGTTTTTAATAGTTCTCTAGCATTCAAATAATGAGCTAGGAATGAACGAGTACGTAATTGATATTCAGACCATGACATAAACGAAGCACCAGCTTTGAACACTCCTTGCCCTATACCACGTTCTCTTCTAACTTCAAGTAATGTCATATCCATAGCCTTATGCCATTCAGCTTTGTTCATTGAACCTATTTTACCTTTATTTTTTGAGAAGAATTTATGAGCAACTTCAGTTGCAAACGTTTTAGCTTTACCTTTACGTAAAGCTCTATCTAATCCAATCTCTGTTATGAACATACCTTCTAATGCACCAGTACTTTCAATCCAGTCTAATATATCTTCATAGTTTTTAATAGTTTTCTCTACCTTATTTCCTTTAGAATCAATACCTTCAAATCTCTTATTCTTCATACCTACTTGATTTAGCAGATAATCTTCTCCACCAAATTTAGTAGCACGATATATATTCATAGCACCTACATCTGCATATAAATTTTGACCACCACCCAAGAAATTGGTAATAGTTGTTTTAGGGTGAGATAATAATGAAATAAGCTCAAATTTAGCTTCCCAGGCACTAAATGCTTGTAATTTTTTAGATAATAGCAATCGTCTATTTCTTAAGTTGCTCGTAGGTATATCTTTAGTAAACCAAGGCTTAAATCCTGTCATATCTTCAAAACGCATTGCCATACCTGTCCAAGCTTCATCACTTACCAAGGTATAAGCCAATTTAAATTTACCTATCTTATCTATATTTTTAGGGTCTGCTAATTCCTTAGCGTTTTTCATTCTAAGCTTATGCAATTCTTTTTCTACTCTTTGTTTATTTTTAGGATACTTATTTTCTATAATACGTCTGTCTATTCTATCTGGTTCTATATGGTCAGCTACATCCTGAAGAAATCTTTTTTGATGCCCTTGAAGCACCTTCCAGTTATTATTAACTGCATTTCTATCTAAATCATTTTCAATAAACTTACCCAAAAGCTCTACTTCACCCTTTTTAATACCATGGAGGTCTAAACTTCTCAAGGAAGCATATCCTAACATATTTGAGGCAGCATCTTTAATATAAGAACTCCAATTGTCAGTAAATTCTCCAAAAGGTCTAGTCTTATCAAAGTGTTTTATATGAGTATTCATTCTAAATCCAGCGTTTATATCAAAGAAGTTTTTAGATATAGCTCCAGAATAGCTTTCAATAGCTTTTAAATCTGTTTTCCAGAAAGGAAGGAATGCCTCTGACCTACTCTTTAAATTTCCTGCAGTATAATCTCCAGCAAAACTTTTCTTTCTTGACCTTAAAAGTTCAGTAACGGAATTATAGTTATCCAAGCTTTCATTGAAAATAGAAGAACCCTGACGCATTTCTAGTTCTTCTTTAACTCTAAGCTTATAATCCATTCTAGCTTCCTGTAATGTAATCTGACCATTAAAATACTTATCTCTTAAGTCTGCTGGTAGTTCTTTTGCTGGTATTTTTCCAGCTATCTCAATAATTTCATTCATCCATTCAGCCAGCTTTTCTCTTTTAGCTTTTGTTTCAAAGTGACCTAATTGAGGAAAGTAATTACTGGACCTACCATCTTTACCTACAAATTGCCCAACTTTATGAACCCCTAATGGATTATTCTTTTTATATTCTTTAATAAATGACTGTATTTCCTTATCTGAAGCATTTTTCTTAAGCTGTCTTTGGGCTGCATCCTTCATTTCTAAATGGTATTTAAAATATAAGACATCATTTATGGAAGGTAAACTATCTACAGTTTTTTGAGTTGTTTCTGTTATAAATTCAATACCTCTATATAACGAATCAACTTTCTTCTCACTTATAAAGCCATCTTTATTTAAAAACATTTCATTTAACGATAGAACCCATTTACTATCTTTGTTTTCTTTGATATCATAGGCATTATTCACATATTCGTTTTCAAACCCGTTTTTTTGTAAAATAACCTTAAAAGGATTCGTCTTATCCGTAACCTTACTCTGAACTAATCTTGTATTTATATCGGTCAAATATTCAGTAATAGTATTATCTATCATCTTTTTAAATTCTTTAAGAGTAACTGTTTTATCTGCACCATTTTTACCTATACCAACTAAATGATACTTTTTATCTCCCAAGTCCTTTAAGTTTTGTTGACTGATTTCATATTGTTGCTCAACATACTCTTTTGATTTTCCTTCCATTATCTTTTTCAGATAAGTTCTATTAGAGCTTGTTCTTTTTCTACGCCTACTGTTGGTTTTAATTCTTTTAGTTTTTTCCCAGGTTACAGCATCAAAAATGATTTCAAAGTCTTTCATAACTTCAGGGTCGTCTGTGTCAATATAGTCAAATAAACCTTTCAATCTTTTTTCCATATACTCATTGTAGGCAGAACTAATTCTATGGAAAGAGTCTGCAGTTTGTCTTACCATTTCTAACGTACTTGTAGGAACTTCCAGTGAGTATGTTTTCAACTTACCATCATCACCAATTAACTTAGCATCTGGCATGAATTGCATCTTTTTCTCAAATGGTATTAAATCTTCTGCCACTCTTTTAAATAAAGATAAGTTTGACCAATTCCCTAATTTTGGAGGAACTTTTTTCAATTCTAATACATGCATTTCTTTACCATTATTGATATAGTCTTTTTCTTGCTTATATTTCAATATAGGATTACCGTCTTTGTCAATTTCCCATCCTTCTGATTTAATAATATCTGATAAGTCTTTTTTATCAAACTTACCTAAGCCCCTATCTATTACATTGTAATAATCTTTTCCAATCTTTACTATTATTTCTGATTTTCCAGGTTCAAACCAATGTTCCTTCATCCATTCTGCAGTTCTTATAGTTGTAGTTTTTAATCCTTCAGAAACCTTTTCTCTGTTTTTAGTATCAAAACCGTCTTTTTTACCTCCAAACTGTATACGAGCATCTTCTCTTTTAACTATATTAAGAAGACCTTCTACTTTTCTTACTATATTTCCTCTATCAAAATATCTCATATTAAGATAATCGTTAAACATTGCTAAATCATTTGTTGTCATATTACCAAAAGACTGTCTAAAACCTTTAAATGCTTCCATAGCAGAACCAAATTCAACCTCTAATACCTCAGATAACTCTGGATTAGCTCTTACAAATTTAGACAATCTAAGTAATTCTTTTTCACCTCTAGTTGTAACAACTGTGAATCCAAACTTCTTGATAAGTTCTTGCATACGATATTCTTTGAATTTTGGAAACTCTGGAGTTTGTCCTTTCTTTGGTTTTTTAGGAGTACCAGGGAGTTCTTCTTTTTCTGGTTTAGTAGTTTCTTCTTT
>TARA_R100000742_G_C4279580_1_pt1 | contig 10366 bp, 5 predicted proteins | sample TARA_R100000742 | Tara Oceans TARA_R100000742 (sample SAMEA2623309) | marine metagenome | biome: marine biome (ENVO:00000447); feature: deep chlorophyll maximum layer (ENVO:xxxxxxxx); material: "saline water (ENVO:00002010), including plankton (ENVO:xxxxxxxx)" | depth 40 m | reverse complement strand
GGCAATAAGTTATACATGGAATACAAAACAACACGAATACTATCCCACACACAACAGTAAGTCTAAAGTTGTTCATACTGTTCATTGGAGATTACTAGCAACCGATTCAGATAAAGACGAAAATGGTGTTAATTATACAGCCGAAGTTTATGGCTCTTGTGCTTTAGACACTTCTGACCTGTCTAGTTTTACGGCTTATGGGAGTGTAGATGAGGCTAAAACTCAAGCTTGGGTAGAGGCCACATTAGGCTCTACAGAGGTAGCTAGCCTTAAATCAGGTCTAGATACTCAAATTGCAGCTATTAAATCGCCTACAAGTGTTAGCGCTAGTTTTTAATAAGCAATTAAATAGGTTATTATAAGTGAGATATGTATAGTCAAGATGGAATAATGTCCCTAGCAAAAGCTGGGAGAAATGGTGATACAGAATTAGCACACCTTATGGTTGGTGAGGTAGTCTTACCGCCAGGTACTTTAACAGGCAATAAAAGGCTTAAAAACGCTGTAGAAAAAAGTTTAGCTAAAACAGATACATCATTAAGTGATGTGACTGTTGGTGGAGATACTGTTTCTATCAATCCTTATACAGGATTACCTGAATTTGGTTTTTTAAGCAAACTTTGGAAAAAAGTTAAAAAAGTTATAGATCCTGTAGCTCAAGTAGCAAGATTTATACCTGGGCCTTGGCAAGCACCAGCAAATATATACATTAAAGGTAAAGCAGCTATTAATATAGCTAAAGGCGACGATTCAACATCAGATTATCTTTCACTATTTACTGGTGAAAAAGTTTTAGGTGGTGATGGTGATTTAGAAAAATTTGGCAAAGTTGGCTTTGATTTTGGGGGTGGCGACTGGAACTTTGAAACTCTTAAAGAGGGAATTGGCTCTTTATTTGGGGGCGGAACACAAGATACAACACAAGAATATATTGATGAGTTCGGCAATAAGATAACACAAAGCGAATTTGACAATATAACTAATGTTGCTGAAAAATCTATGTATAAACCTGTAGAATCAGGTAATTTTTTAGGTAATTTCTTTAGTGGTGACCCTAACTACGACCCTACTACTGGTTCAGGTCAAAGCCGTTTTGGTATGATAGAAGACTATATAAAAGGACTTGGGGGTGGAGCTGTAGGTGAAATAATAGGCGGTATAGGTAGTTTAGTGGACAAATCTGGGTTAGATCCTGCTCTTTTAGCCTTAGCTAAATATTATGGAGATGCTACTGAAAAAGCCTTAGAAAAACAAACAGGCGGTATGAGAGACATTAGAGACTCAATAAGACCAGATTTTGCATATAACACATCAGATGGATACGAAACATACGGCTTAGGCGGGTTTAATTTAGGATTTAGTAACGGCGGATTTGCAGCAAATAATGATATTGCAGTAGATGTTTCTGAAGATCCTTATGTAGCAAGAACTTTAAACAGACTGCAAAGAGTATTTGTATATGGGTATGAAAATATTACCCCACAAGATGTAATGGATTTAAAAAATATGAATGAAGAAAGTTTTAAAATGTCCCCAACCCAACAAGCAGTTCTAAATGTAATAAACAAAAATACGAAAGGTATGCAGTACAATCAAGGTGGATCTGTTTTAGATATGCGTGATGGGGGCGAATCTATGGGCCCAGGAACTGGGACTTCTGATGATATACCTGCGATGTTGTCTGATGGTGAATTTGTTATGACAGCAAAAGCTAACAAAGGTGCAGGTTCAGTTGGACTAAAACAAGGCAAAGATGGTATTATGGAACTATCACCTAATATGGAGCCTGATAGACAAAGAGGTGCAAAAAACATGATGACTTTAATGAGATATTTTGAGGGTTTAGCATAATGGCAGAACCGATAGACCCAATTTTAGCTGATCAGCGTACGGAAGAAATACTTTCTGACCCTCTCGTTAGGGCATTATTTTTTGGTTCTGAAGGGTCTCCTGGTTTTTATAATCAATTATTATCTATAGGACAAGACGCCAGAAGTCAGCTTGGGGGTGGATTGGGCATGTATCTGCCTTACTTACAAAGATCTGAACAGTTAGGTGAGGATGCTTATTCTGCTATTACTGATGAAGATATTAGTAAATTTATGGACCCATATGAAGATTTGGTTGTTCAAAAATCAATTGATGACGCTCTTAGAGGTTATCAACAATCAGAAATAGGTCAAAGAGCAACAGATATTGCTAGAGGTGGAGAATCAGCATATGGCTCTAGAGCAGGTCTTTTTGCAGGAGAAAGAGCAAAAGGATTTGCAGAAGGATTAGGCAGTATGGTAAGTGGGCTAAGATCAAGAGGCTTTGATCAGGCAATAGATGAGGCTTATCGTGAAAAAGGTTTGTTTGGCCAAGGAGCTCAATTCCAACAAGGATTAGCTGGTCTTTACCCACAATATTATTATCAAGACGTTATGAGACCTTTAGGTTTAATGCAGGGTCTATACAATATGTTACCTCAATACGATCAAGGTAAAACAGCAATTTACAGTCAATATGGTATTCCTCAAGATCCTAAAGCAGGTGGCTTAGGAGCTGCATTAAGCTTGTATTCAGGATTTGCTCCTAGATCAGGTTATGGAGATGCATAAGAATGAGCTCATTCAATAGATCTAATGACCCCGATCATTTTAGAGGTAATTACAGCATACCAGAACCTACTCCAGAACCTACTCCTGCACTAAATGACGAAAGTCCTACTTTTACACCTAATTTAAGCTTTGAATTCGTCGGAGCCCCGACATTTCTTAGACCTTCTATAGAGCTTACAGCAGATTACTCTAATCAACTTAACTTAGGCCCATTAGATATAGTTATGCCTGACCCTTCTTCTGGCAAAAATGTTGTTGTTACAATGCCAGATAATTTTGAAGATATGATTAATAATGGAGAGTTAGATGGAATGACTCTTTATCCAATAATAAATGGTGCTGTTGGATTTGGTCCAGAAGCAGAAAGAATTTTAAGAAATTTTTCTAAGGCTGATGTTCCTTTTGGTGAAAAGCTTGGAATTTCTTTTGACACTAGAGGTAACAAAAGTTTTTATCGCCCAACAGATGTGGGTGCAACTTTACAAGAAACTATTTTTGATGTGGGTAGTTTTTTAGAAGATTGGGTGGCTCGTCCTGTTTCTGGGTTTATAGGTGAGATAATTGGTGGTGCGACAGGTAGTATAGCAGCAAGAGATTTTGATTATGCTCCAACCAGAAGTGAAGTAAGTATATCAAAACTTTTAAGCATACCTGGGATGCAAATTCAAGGCGGCCCTACAGTAACAAAAGAAGATGGTGAACCTATAAAAGATTTTTCTGGTGATTTAGCAGAGATAGAGGCTGGGATAAATGAGGAAACTATTCAAAGCTCCTTGTTAGGTAAACCTTTTGAAGACAGCGCTCTAGCCGCAGTCACTAGAGAAGCATTAAAAGATGTTAAAGACAAAAAGCCTGTAAAAGAAGGCGAAGACGAAGAAGTAATAGAAGAAGTAACAGAAGTTACAGATGATGACAAAAAAGGCGGTAAAGATTTATCAGATACTAAGCCTGTTGGTTTTTTTGGTTCAGATAAGTTTTTATCTGCTATAAGAAATGTTGGTAAGTCTTTGGTTGAGCAAGGTCAGTTTGGCTCAGGACTTGCTTTAGGAGCAGTCGGTTTTGCTGACGAACAGGCTCAAAGAAAATTACTTGCAGAACAAGCGCAGGCTGATATTAAAAAATTATTATTAGAGAAAAGTTTAGAAGGGCAAGCTTCGTTAGACCCTAAAGATCTAAAAACTTTAAGTGATTTTGAAAAAAATATCACTCAAAACTCTGCCGATTTTCAAGGTGGTCAAGTTGCAATAGGCTTTATGGATATTATTATTGAGGAAATTGCAAAAGCACCACCAGGTAAAATTGGTGGATTCCAAGGGTGGGTTGATAGTACAGCTCAAGCAATTAGTAATTTTCTTGGGTATGATGTCCCATTTGCTGATTTAGCACCACAAGCAAAAATAGAAGCGTTAGCTAAAGTTGTACAACAAGGTAACCTGCAAGCAATACTTGGAGAATCTGGCAGAACCATATCAGATAAAGATAGAGAAATAGTTGTACAAGTATTTGGTACGCCAGGGTTATTTGATAACAGAGATACAGCTTTAGAGAAATTACGAGCAAGCAGAAGTAAACTTATAAATGCAAATGCTAGAAGGAAAAATGATATAACCCTAGATTACAATAAAATTAGTGATCCTGCATTTGGGTACCAAGGTCAAGTATCAGCCCTACAACTCAATCCATTAATACAGTTAATACAAAGTTTAGATCCTTACTCTCCAAGTGCGGCAACTGTTAACAACCTAACATCCGAAATTAAAACTATTACATTAAGACCAAAGGATTAAAGTGCCAATCTATAATGTTCAAATTAATCCTCAGCACTCAGTACAAGTAGAGGCAGACTCTGAAGAAGAAGCAAGAGCAAAGGTAGAGCTCGATATTAAAGCTACAGCTGCTCGAAGGGCAGCAGTTCCGTATTTAGACGAAATAATGTTTGATTACGAAACAGGTGTTCGAGATAAGTCTATAAGAAGAAGATTGGCTATAGCAGATAACCCTTTAGAAAGAGAGGGTACTGCTGAAAAAATTTTTGGTAAAGATGGATTTACCTACAACAGTAGAGGTCAATTAGCTGTTACTCCTGCTGGATTAGTAAGAATTGGAGAAGAACCAGACTATATTACCCTAACAGACGGTTCTAAGCTTTTGTTAAACCGTATTGTTGACGAAGACTCATTTAACTTAACAGATGGAGATCTTGCCGACTTTACTGGAATAGCTGGACCTGTTTTGGGTGCTGTTCTTGCTTTAACTCCACAAGCTAGAGTTTTAAGTTTAGTATCAAAACTAACTAAATTATTCAGTAATAAGCCTACTAGAATTAACCGTATTATTGCTAGTGGTATCGGTACTGGTGGTGGTAAAGGTGTAGAAGAATTTGTAGAGTTAGAAATGGGATTGCAAATGCAATCTGCGGAAGAAATAAGAAATTTACTTGCCTTTGAAACAACTCTTGGGGCTGGAGCACAAGGAATTGGAGAACTGTTGGGTGTAGGGTATCACTTACTACTCGGTAAAAATGCTCCTTTTGATAACTTACGTTTATACCGTCAAGCTACACAAGGAAGAAACTTAGATGATGTAATGAAGCTTGATTTGAAGCTAGGGAGAGAGGCTACTGAAAAAGAAATAAACCAAGCTGTAAAAGATGGAATTATTAAAGTTTATGCAGAAAAAGGCTTACCATCACAAGGGGCTTTTAATAAACAGTTGCCTGGCAAAGTACAATCACTTGCTGAACAAGTTTTAGGTAATACAAGAGTTGAAGAATCTAAAAAATATTTACTTAGAAGTATGACTGAACTTTTTGCTAGATTAAATAAAGAATCAGTAGACGGTCAAAGCTTAACAAGCTTACTAAAAAGGTATCAAGGCAAAACAGCTATGAGCCCAGAGCAAAAAGGTTTATTAGATAAATCTGTAAGTGCACAATTAGCCAAGGTTAAAACTTCTGAAGTTCAAACAATACAAAGTATAGAAAAACTTTTTGAAGATGTTATGGAAGATTTTACTTTAATGGGTATTAATAGGTCTCCTATAACTCTTGGTAAAGTTGGTGAAGAAATAAGAGATGCACTCCAAAAAGCAAAAGCAGGTGTTGATAAGAATTTAGCCGACAAGTATAGAATTGTAGACCTTGAGCTTAGATCTTTAAAGGAAGGTGTTGTTAACAAACAAATAGGCGAACAAATAGTAAGGCCAAGACTAGATAATGCTAGAAAAATAATTGATGACTATGTAAATACTAACTATGCTGCAAGAATTAATATTGGAGATGCTGTAGATGTAAACAGCGATCCTGTTGCATATTTAAGAGCTATTATTCAAAGAATGGATGATGGAGTAGAAAATATTGGTATGGAAGGGGGAAGAGATTTTACTTTAGTTGGTCTAAGAAATGCACTATCAACCCTTAAAGAAGAAAGAAGATTAACTATGAGTGATAGTTTTCTTACAAAAATAACAGATGATGTTATTAAAGAATTACAAGGAATTTTTGACGATATGGCTGACCCAACAATTTTAAAAAGAGCGGCCCCTAATCTAAATGCTTTAGAAACACAAAAAATTTCAAGAGCTGCAGATCTTTTACAAGACGCTAATTTAAGCGCTCAAAAATATTTAGCTCCTTTTGATAATGCAAAATTAATGAAAATTAAAGCAGAAGGTAAGTATGGAGCTTATGATCCTCTTGAAATTTACGAGTCTGCTGTTTTGAATGGTAAGACAAGAGATTTAAGAGATATTTTTCAAGCCGTTAGAAATTACGACGATTATATTAAAACAACAGCACCAACAGGATTAAAAGCTGTAAATGAATTACAGTTAAGAAATAACTTAAAACAAAAACTAATAAGTGATGCTTTTCAAGATTCTTTTGATGCAGCTACAGATACAGTAGACTTTGCTAAATTTACAACTTACCTTAAAAACTTTGATAGAAAATCTCCAGGTAAACTTCGAGAAATTTTTGCAAATGAAGCTTTAGGTAGTGAAAACTTTTTAAGAGTTCTTGATCAAATTAATAAATTAAAACCAAACTTAAAACCTGCTGAGATAACAAAACTAATAACACAATTTACCAAATCAAAAGTCCCAGGCGGTCTTACTGAAACAGCAACTGGAAAAGCTTTTTTAGAGGGGTTAAAAGAGTTAGCTGAAGCTAAATCTAAAACAGCCTCTTTTGAAGGCAATCTAATTATTAGAAAATTACCAGAAGCAACAACTGAAGAGGTGGTAAGTAAAATATTTACACCTCAAGGGGCTTCTAATATTAAGTTAATAAGAGAAACTGTTGGCGAAGAATCATTTAAAGAAATTCAAAATAATGCGATGAACAAAATCTTACAAAGAGCAATTGATTTTGACGGCATTACTAAAAAAGGAGATATTACAAAAATTTTCCAAGCAGATAAATTTAATAATATTTTAAGATCATATGGTGATGAAACACTAGAAGCTATGTTTGGTAAAGATATAGCAATAGGATTAAAAAACTACGGCAAAACTATAGATATAATGACAAGAGGAGAAGTAGGTCGTGGTGGAGCTGCAGGTACTCTTATCGCAGCCGCTATTGCTATTAACGCATTTAACCCTGCTTTATGGCCTACTATTGCTGGACTAGCTGTTCTTAGAACTGCATTTCAAACTCCCTTTATACTTAAGATGATGGCTCGTACAGATAAATCTGCGGGAGTTCAGCTAGTAGAAATATTTGAAAGAATGTTTAGGCTTTATGGGTTAACAGAAATAGGTCGTGGTGTAAGAGAAGTTTCTGAAACTGCAAGAGAAGAACTAGACAAGAATATTCAAACTTTAAATCAAAATGAAGTTGATGACGATCAATTGCAAAGCATAATTAATCAGGCTAAAAAATCTGTTCGATCACCTTCAACCATACAACTACCTACCGTTAAACCTTTAACAACCAATCTTAATCAAGGTAGCCTATCTAATGATCCTAGTGTTAGGGCAGCTATTTTAACTGGCGGTCAATCAATAGTATAAATATTAAGTTTTTTAGACTTACCTTTCACTTCTATACTGTCTAATCTTTTAAGAGGATTTTTTAATTTTGTGCCTAATAATTTAGCTGCTGTTGACTCTCCTATTAATAAATCAGTACCTACGGCTTTAGTTGCTGACTCTAATCTTGCTGCGGTATTTACAGAGTCTCCTATAGCAGTATAATCGAAGCGTGAATCGCTACCCATATTACCTACAACAGCTTGCCCAGAATTTAAACCGATACCAATTTCAATACCTAACTTTGCTTCTTTTATGTCGTGTCTTATCTGAAGAGCTGTTTTTATAGCTAACTCTTCATGATTCTCTTGATCTAATGGTGCATTAAATATTGCCATCATCGCATCACCAATATACTTATCCACCATACCGCCATTTTTTTGAACAGCATTAGCTTGTATGGTTAAAGCTGCATTCATAATTTTTGCAACTTCTTTAGGTGGTAACACTTCTGATAAGGCAGTAAATCCTCTAACATCTGTAAATAAAAATGTGCAATATCTTTTTTCTCCACCTAGTTTTAATAACTCAGGATTATCTTGCAATCTTTTAACTTGTCTAGGATCTAGATAATGCTCAAACTGTTTTTTAATTTGTTGGCGCAATTTATATTGTTTTCTAAAGTTTAGGTAGTAAGCCACACTAGCAGTAACGAATTCTGCTATTAAAGTGTAGCTAAAATCAATTAAAATGCCTCTATTTATCATATAAAGCCCTACAAGCCCCGTAGAGACAAATATGCCACTACCTAATATGATAGACCAAAAAATACCAAGATATGAGCTTACAACCCAAATAAGAAAGACACAAAATCCTAAAATTAAGAATTCTGCACCCAAGTGCCAATCTGGTATTCTTGGGCTGTCTTGAATTAGAATTGACTCAGATAATGCTGCTTGAATTTTGTGAGGTTCGAGTAAACCGACAGGAGTTGCAAGTGTTGGCATAATTCCAATTGCATTTACTCCAACAAATACAAACTTACCTTCAACATTCATTTCTTTTAATGTTGTTTCTGGTGTGTCTACCCAACTAATCCATTTCCTTCCTAGTGAGTCGGTAGGGACTGGTGGAATACCACGAACTGTTATTTCTGATATTCCATTTGCATTTGTTTTAATAATGTAAGTGTTAGATCCAGTTAAAGACTTTAATACTTGAGTACCAAAACTTGGCACCCAACCGTCTGGTATTTCATATAGTAGTGGTAATCTTCTTACCAAATTATCAACATCAACTGGTGCAGATACTACACCCTCTAAAACAGATTCTCTTATACCTTTTATATTTGGTAGGTGTCCTGGCAACCTGATACCTGAAACATCTTCTCCTAAAATTACAGTACCAGTTGGAAGTGGGTATTTTTCGTTATCGTAAGAAAAGGTGGCAACTACTGTATTTGGGGATTTCTGAATTGCGAGAATATATTCTTCGTCGCCACCAAACCTGTCTTTATCAACAAAGCTTATTACCCATCCTACACCAATAGCACCATTTCTTACAAGATCTCTTTGAATTTCTGCTAACCTATCTCTAGGAAAAGGCCAACCCCCTTCTCTTTGCACATCCTCTTCTGTAATGTTTAAAATAACAAAATTACCTGTTGGTTCTTTTTTAGGGACCAAGTAATCAAATGTTTTTAGTTTAAGTATTTCTAGTGGAGCAACCTGGAATATTAAAGGAAGCGCCAGTATAGCAAATATAAGTAAAAACTTTTTCATCCTGATCCTTGTATAATTGTAATGTTAGACGAAGAAGCTCCATTTATCTTTACGGTTTTAGATACCCCATCTTGGATAAAGATAACCGTATAGGATTGATCTGAGTTTAATATTAGTTGTGCGTTTTGATTTACTGTTCTCATTAGTTTAATTTGACTACCTTCTATTATAGTCGTTATATTTGTTTCTAGGTCTTGTCCTATTTGAGTACCTTCTACAACAACACCAGAAACTTGATTTAATAATTGCTCCTCATTTTCTTCATTTAATAAATCTAATACATCAAGCAGATCTTCAAAGAAATTTACATTCAAATAATCTATATCAACCTCAGAGAAATCAAGATCTTCTTCCTCTTCTAAAAGGTCTTCATCTAAGAAATCTACGTCTAGTTCATTAAAATCTAGGTAATCTTTAGCACTTTGAGTAGAATCTTCAGCAATTATAGGCTCTTCTTTGGGTGGAGAAATTATAAGCAAGTTATCTATAAACTCTAAAGTTATATCTAATTGTACTGGAGTAGTAGGCGGTTTTTCATAAACACTAGTGGTTGTGGCTTGATAAGGTTTGTTTAATATAGCTTGTCCTAGTGCTGTTGAAACCACAATTTCACCACTAGCATCCCCATACTCATCAGGCAAAAGTATTATTAAAGCTTCACCTATTTCATTAACGGTTACGGTAAAATCTGTACCTCTTACCGCTATTTGGCTGCTTGGGGTGTTTATTGAAAGGTTGTTTTTATTTAACTTACCACTTACGAATCTAATAGTACCACTAGCAAACTGCAAGGCCATTTTAGAGTTAGATGGATTAGGATCATATATATATTCATCTATATATAATTGTGAATGTTCGGTTAATCTTACAACGGAATCATCAAGAAAAGTAATAGCAATACGACCAGCTCTAGTGCGAATATCATCATATGAATTAATATCAAAGTCTAGAATTGCAGGGTATGGTTCATCCCTAAGAACTTGTCCATACCCTTTTAATTCTGTTATATCGCCT
>TARA_R100000742_G_C4279588_1_pt1 | contig 10667 bp, 16 predicted proteins | sample TARA_R100000742 | Tara Oceans TARA_R100000742 (sample SAMEA2623309) | marine metagenome | biome: marine biome (ENVO:00000447); feature: deep chlorophyll maximum layer (ENVO:xxxxxxxx); material: "saline water (ENVO:00002010), including plankton (ENVO:xxxxxxxx)" | depth 40 m | reverse complement strand
TCTCTCATAATTAATTTAAAAAAAAGCGACAATAGCATTACACTATTATCGCTTATGGTTATTCAATATCTGCTACACTTGCTCTTACTCTAAACACATTAGAATTAAATTCTTTCATGTATTTACGACTATAATAAGGCTTGTAATCATTATTTACTTTGTATTCATCACCACGAGTTTCTACTGTGGTATACCATCTTATTTGATTAAAGATAGCTTCTGCTGAATATTTTTGATGTCCAGCATTAATTACTTGTTTAGTAAAATAGCAAAACAATCTAAAAATTTGAGGATTGTTTGCATGAAATTCTTCAAACTGTTTCCTAGTTTTTGCCATATTAATACAATGTTTGACTAATGAATTTTTTACTTACATCTAAATCAGGATTAGACAAATGATAAGTCAAGTCTTTTAATCCTTGCTCATACTTTGCTCTACCTCTTTCTAGAAAAGAACTATCTGCTTTAAATACACCTACATTGTAAGGATACATAGTTTCTACTACAATAAAGTAATAGTCTTTAATATCTACAATATCGCAATATAAAGCAGCAGCTTGATCGTAATCAAACATTCTGCAACTCTTTTCAAATTCCATTACATTAGAACTTGTGCTTTTTAAATCCATTACAAAGTTGTCAAACTTTATACCATCAACTTTACACTTTACTTTAGTACCGTTAAAATTATTAGTATAAATACTTTCAACTAAATCACAAGCTTTAATTAAACTTGTTGCTTCTTCTATCTTAGAGAATGATGCAAACATTTTATCTAAATTGTTCATCTCATCTTGAGATAGAATAGTTAACCCTTCTGCAGATGGAACAACTTCGTTTTGATACCACTCTTTATACTTCTTAGTCATTCTAGGTTTTTTACCACCTATTTCTTCACAAATCTCTTCGTCATCAATAACGTAGTATCTTGCTCCAAATTCTTCTGGCTCTAAAACCATGCAATGAAAAGCACTACCTATATTAAAAGCCTTTGATGACTTTTTAAGTTCTCCATTTAGATAACACATATAATTTCTTATACCACCTTTCTGAAATTGTTTTAACATTGAATTAGAGATATACTCTTTTTCGTCAAAATACCAATTGTCATCTTCGTCTATTCGACGTTTTTTGTTCGGGTCTGTGTTTTTTAAATGTTCTAAATAATCCCTTGCTTGGTCGCTACTTGTAATCATTTCCTTTTGCTTTTTCAATTAAACTTTTTACCTCTTCAATTAGTCTTTCGGTTTGTTCTTCTAATTTCAATGCTTCAAACCGTAATGCATTTTTACTCATGTTCTCTAAAAGAACTTTTTCTTTTGGATTTGCTCGAGCTTTTTTCTTTTTTGGAAATAAACTAATAACACTATTAATGTCTATTATTTCCCAATCAATTTGTTTTTTCTTTACAAATTCAATTAATAAATCAGCATCTAATAAAACATCTCGAATTTGAGTAAGACTTAAAGGTATAGTATCTACACTATCTTTTTCTCTGTAAAATTCTTCTATTTCATTAACATACTCTTTAGGAACTTCTTCTTTTTCTTTTAACTTTTCTATTAAATGATTTAAAGAATGTTTACTGTACTTAAATTTAGTTACTGCTGTATTAACGTATTCATTTGATTGATTATGTAATATAACATATCCTCTATCGAAGCTATCAATCATTATGTTTTTACTTTGATACCTCACTAACAAATTGTTCCAACTTTCTAACGTTAAAGTCAATTTTTCTAAGTTTTGCACTTTTATCAGTTATTAAATATCGACTAGGAACAAAATACTTTTTAAATATGCTTGGCACTTTAACAAGATTAACAAATATTTGTTCTCTTTGACAAAGCCAATTCATTTTTACTTTTGTATACCTAGTCATATTGTTTTGGTCAAAATCAGGCTTAACCTCAAACACAGATATTATATCAAAACCTCTTTCTGTTCCAATAAATTTAGTTTGAGATTGACCTTTCATCAGCTTATCTTCAGTATTTAATGTTTCTACAAAAACACCTAAAGCTTTTCTTGTAAAATGGACTACAAAATCAGGAGTATAAACCAATCCTTTTTGAATTGTTTCTTCCCCTTTAGTTATTTTTACTTTTGTCTTTAGTTGTTCTTTCACAACATAAGGCTTTGTAATAGGCTCTGACAAGTCATAAGTAAATGGCTCATACAAAACATTAGAAACATAACCTTCGTTGTATAAATCAACTAAAAACCAATAAAAATAACGTTCTTCTTTCGACTGAAAATTATCAGTATTTACTTTTGGAAATAAATCGTTCATAATAAAAATCAAAGAGCAAAGGGAAAAACCAATGCTCTTTTAAATATTAAGGGTTTGATATAACTTTTTTCATTACTTCTCTAAACCTTTCTTCATATTCTTCTGTTCCATGTATTTGATTTATATCGTCAAAAAGTTTTTTGAGGAAAAATAAATTATACATCATATCTTCTCCATGTATAGGTTCTACGTGAACAGATATTGAAGTAAAAGATTCATCATTATACACACAACTCCATGTTGATACAGTATAATTAATTGATTTAAAATAAGATATTAATTCATCTTTTAAAACAAACTCAAATTCTTCGTTAAGAATTTCGCCAGGAACTTTCCATTTAATTTGTTTACTTTCTAAACCAAAATTATTTGGTAGCTTAATTTCCTTAAATGCTTCTATTATCTTTTTGTGTTTTGTAACTGTTAACATTGTCTTCTATTCTATTAAACAATTCATTTATTTTTTCTTCAAAAGGATAAAACTTTTCTAAATCAAATTTTAATTCAACAGTATCAGCAATTTCTTCTATTTTTTCTTCAATGTTTAACATATCTGATTTATGAAATTATCTTGATTAGGGTCTGGTATTATAATGTCTTTTTCTGCAAAAGCTTTTTGTAATTTTTTATAAAACTCACTAAATTCTTCAACAGTCATATCAGAAGTTCTTTTTTGTTTAACTTCTATAACGTTATAACCAAATAGCATTTTAGATTCTAGCTTAATACCATCAGTTATATTCAACGCTAACGCATGAGCAGTACCTTTGTCTAATACTTCTCCGTTTTGTTGCTCTATTCCTCTTATAATGGTTGGAATAGCTACTCCCCAATACCATCTATTTTGTCTATCACTACGTTTTTTTACAAATTTTTGAAGCTTAACAATAATGTTTTTACCTTCTAGGCTTTGTATTTGTAATTCTAATATCTCTCTATTAGAGAATATTATTTGACCTTGTTCTACTTTTGCTATATACTCCATAAGAAAACAAAAGGAAGCCTTTACACTTCCTTTTTATTTTTACATTATTTTATCCCAAGGATCATCAGACTTTTGTTCTAAAACATCATCTTTAGGTTCTTGCTGACCATGCAATTTATCCCAATAAGACTTAGCCTTGTCGTATTTTAGTCTTTTTTTAGGATTTAAAGGAATGATTTTTTGAATATCATTCATACTTTTATTAATCGTATTGTTAGGATGTTCTACAATAGTAACCTTTGTAAAATTCTTCAACAAAGGCTCCGTAGTTACTTTATCAACTATAAACGCTTCTTCTAAAACTATAACAATCTTAACTTGTTTTCCAGTTAAATCAGAACAAAGTTTTTTTCTGTTTGTTTTATAACTAGCGTAATCTGTCGATTCAGAACTTTCGCACAATCTTTTAAATACTGAAGCCTTAACTTCATTTGTCCTTTCATTAAAAGTCGTGTGAGGTAATACTGCTTTATACCTAATTATATCACCAGCGTTATCGGCTGATTTAGCTTTGTTTTGACTTGCTGTAGTAATTAATCTAAAAACAAGGTCAAACATTTCTGCATCTGGCGTTTTACCAAATGGTCCTTGCTTATACTCGGCACTTTCAATTACTGCTAAAGCAATATCTGGGTGTTGAGCATAAGTAGGTGTTGACTTTAACTCTGATTTTTGTACAAAATCGAATGCATCCATTTTAATTAAATTTTAGGATTTATAAATAAATATCAATACTTTCTAACTTTTCATCTGTTTCAAAGTATTTTTCACAACGCTTTTGAAATAAATCTAAATCGTTAGGAATATACTCTGGTGCTAAATCTAAAGGAGTTTTAGCTGAAACGTTACTGTATTTAGAATTTTTGTTTGTTAAAAATACGTATTTAAAATCTCCATCTTTTTCTTCGACAGTAGAATACAATACGTTAACAAATTCTTTCTCAATAGACTTTTTCCATCTATTACCTTGAACTACTGCATATCTTTCTGCAATACCTTCAGAAGTTTCAATTACTTGGTCAATCGAAATCATAAAAACATACTTGTCTAAAGATGACTTTGACTTTTTAAAGACTTCTGCTAATGTAGTATTATAAAGAGCCCATTTGTCAAAACCACCTCCCGTAATACGTTCAGCATGTTCATCAATCATTTCTATCAAAGACGTTAAAGACTCAACAACAATGTGAGTTATCTTATCGCTTTTTAATGCCTTGTCAAAGGCTTTTTCAAACTGTGCGTAGTTGTGTATCGCAAAGTTCATTTTAAAATCTTTACCTTCTCTAAACGGCAACGTTTTTCTCTCTGTATTAAAGATAATCGTTGTGTCCTTTGGTAAATTTCTGATACTAGAAGATTTTCCTGTACCAGATGCTCCGAGAATAAGTGTATTCGGCTTCATATTAATTTAAAAATAAAAGTTGATATTCGTCGTTTTCTTCTGCAAATTCTAATTGTTCCTTTGTTTCTATCTTTTCTAAGAATCCTGTATCTCTGTGATACCACAAAGCAGTTTTCATCATGTTTTCCTTGTCGTTTAAAGTTTTTATTCCTAATTCTAAAAGCTGCCTACAAACTTTTTCAATGTCGTCGCACTCATCAACAACACTTCGTTTTAATATAAGTCTAAACATACTATTATCCATTACAAATGTAATTAAATTACAATTAATTTCATAACTTTTAGTTCTCTTTATTTTTCAAAAACATGAAGTATCCTTTTAAGTTTACCTCATGTTTTTGTTTTAATATTTTTCTAATCGAGTTCCAAAAAGCTTTAATTATTATTGTTACTATTACCGATTTTAGTCCAGTGGTTTTGGATACCGATTGTTGAATTTGCCAATATTTGGATTTTCGCATTTTCTTTAAAGTCGCTAATGAATTTTACATATTTACTTACGTAGTTTGCATAAACAGTTCCTACTCCCGTACTACGACCTTTTGCAATAATAATTTCAACATCAGTTTCTAATTCTGGTATTCCTTTATCTTGCATTTCGTAATAAGCAGGTCTATATGGAAATATAACCATGTCTGCATCTTGTTCTATCGCACCAGATTCTCTCAAATCAGATAACATAGGTCTTTTATTAGTCCTAGCGTTAACTTGTCTATTAAGTTGGCTTAAAGCTATTATAACGATTTTTAATTCTGCTGCTACTTCTTTAAGTGATCTCGATATAGTAGCAATTTCTTGCTCTCTATTTCCAGATTTAGATTTAAAGCCGATTAACTGAAGATAATCGATTATTACTAGCTTACTACCATGTCTTATTACTTGTTTTCTAATTTGATTAACTATTTTACCTAGCTTTCTTGATTTGTCATCAATAAAATAACTTTTAGATTTAAAAGTATTAACAGTTTCTTTTATTTGACTTTTATCAATACTGTCTAAAGACTTATCTCTAAACTTGTGCATTTCTATGCAAGTAAAAGAACTGATTAATCTTTTTGTTAATTCTAAATCAGTCATTTCTAATGAAAAGAAAATAGGAAAATTATCTCCGTTCATTATATTGTTTTTAAATATTTCTAATGCAAATGCTGTTTTACCCATAGATGGTGCGCCAGCAATAATTATTAGATTATTTAAATCAAACTGATAAATAAAATTATCTAAGCATGGTATTCCACTTTTAACTCCTAAAAACGTTTCGCTTTCTAAATCATCCATGAAACTAATCATAGATTTCTCAACATTAAAATCCTCAACTTCTGCTAATTCTTGAATATCTAACAAGCTTTTATGAATAGATTGAATAATTTCTAATCCATCTTGGCTATCATTACACATTTCGCTAATATTTCTGGACAAAGAAAATAACTCTCTTCTTTGTGTGTATCCATTTAATATTTTAACGTGGTCTTTAATGTTTTTATCACTGTCTGCTTTATCGCATATTATCTCTAAATAAGAAATAAGATTGATTTCGCTTTTGACGTTTGATAAAAGAACATACTTTTTTTTAATTAGCATATCAGTTACAGTTGTAATATCAATTTTTGATATTTTACTTAATTCTGATATAGCTGCATAAATAAGTCTTGTTTCAGTATTTGAAAAGTCTTTTACAGATACGCTATCTGACAACAAATAATATGTGTCTGCATAATTTATAAAAGTTCCTAAAACAATTTCTTCTATCTCTACATTGGTTTGTCCAATGAAATTTGGTAAGTTATCGAAACTTAACTGTTCTCCCATAATAAATAATATATTAAATAACCAAGGCACAAAGGGAAAGCCAAACTAATGTTTGACTTCCTTTATGTCTTTAATACAGTTTTTTTATCACAACTATAATGTTGTATTATTCATGCCAATGAATACTTTTAGACGCTAACGTTTCTAAAGAAACATATATTCCTTTATGAATCATTTGGTCTTTTGTTAGAAGCTCGTCTAACAAGTTAAGTCCATGATTAGCTAAGATTGGGTTCATAAATAATTTTTGTTTTGATATAGCTTCTGCAACAGAGCAACTAGGCTCTTCTAAATCTTCTTTGGTTTCTAAATAACCTTTAGGAAAACCATATTGAGCTACATCTTTTTTAACGTTTTTGCCTGGAACGTAACTTACGTATACTTGTCCATAGTCGTAACTGTTACCAAAATCAATAATATAAACACCTTCTCCATAATTTATTGCTTGTCCTTTTGTTTTATGAGCAACGTAATCATAGACTTTTTTTCTTGACTTCATGTTATCAGGACACAATATAATAATTTGTGTTTCTTTTGCATTTTTTACATCATACTTTTCTTCAAAAGCATTCCAATCAAAGCCATAATTTCTATTGATATTGCTAACAATAGTCATAGCTTTATTTTCTCCAATTTCATATTCGTTGTATAACTGCCTAACAGTATTAGATTCACTAATAATATCAGGATCATAAACGTTTACTTTAAAGCCTTGACTGTTAATCACAACTTCTTGATGAACTAAATTTAATTTAGCTAAACCTTGAAGAACATAAGAACCAGTACCACCTACGCCTATTAAATCTATATTAATAGGCGATAATGGATTAGATAGAAAACTTTTTATTAAGTGCATTTAAAACGTCTTTAATATTGCTTTTTATCTCTATGTGTTTTTTATATTGGTCTTTTTCTCCCATGTTGTAAAACACTTCTTCATCTATTGGTAAACCACTTTGCAAGTGATTGTTAAAATCAGATTCCCAAAAAAGACTTTGAACGTTATGCTTTATCATTTTTAAACTTTTAAAAACATAATTTCTTTTATTAAGAGCATTTCCCCAACATATTTTACCGTTATCGTAAACATTTGGAGTAGCTAACCTATACAATCTTGTTTGAAAATGTCTAAACTTCTTATATGCAAAAACATAAACATCTTCTCCATCATATACCCAAAAAGTATTAGGGCAATAATAAGTTCTATTTTTAGCACCAATTGAAATAATTTTCTTTTCTGGTTTACAAGTCCACGCAATTAACGTATTATCAAAACTATTATCTAACCAAAAAAAGTTGTTAGGTTTACAATCTATTTTAGTTATGTTTTTTTCATCATCATTATCAACAACTAAATCTTTAAGAAAATTTATTGTTTTTAAACTAGCAGGCTTACCTACTAACATTTTACCGTTTTCATTTACTTCTCTAACTTCTACATAATTTTTATCCTCTTCATTACTATAAAAAATCATAGTTTTTTTAGGATTTAAATTTTGTATCGGCTTAAACACAGCTTTTTCTAAATCTTCCATAAAATGGATATTATTTTTTTAATGTAATTATATGTATCATTATATTTTATCGTGCTTTTGATTCCATCTAAAGAATATTCTTTCTTATAAACAAGAGATTGAAATTTATAATTATTCCAATAATCGTTTAAATGAACTTCATATTCGTTAAAAACAGAATCGTTTTTTGGTAAAATACAATTGTAGTTTTCGTAAGAAATGCTTTCTTCATTATCATTTGTTAATTCATCATAAAGTAACAAATCAAAAGAAAAATCATTACAACTATAAGTTTTATAATGATTAATCAATTCTAAAATAATTTTTACTTGAGCAGTATGATTTGGCATTTCCATTATGTATTCATGATGCCAATCGTTGTTTCCATTAATAAATTCATTTATACATAAATTTATTTCTTTGTTAAACGATAACCTATATTCATCTTCAGTACCATCTACTTCTAAATTTTCATTATCGGCACTAAAATAATACTCTACTGTGCTATCAAAAAAACTACTCATTGTAGGAAACTTATATTTTATAATTAAAGCTCCTACAACATACCTTACAATTTTTTTAAGGTTTTCGTCATCAACATTATGAATACAATCTAATGTAAAGCAATTACCCATTTCTGATTCTTCAGAATAAAGTATAATTGACTTTCCATTAAAAGTTATGTTATCAAAATTATAAAATTCCCTTTCATCTTTAAGAAGATTGTTCATTTTTAAATTCAGAAAACTTATCAACTGATCTTGATTAAAACTATTTATTTCTTTTAAATCAATTTCTGTATGTTTGTTTAATATGCTTAATAAAGAAAGAAAAACATTGTCTATCTTAAATATGCGATATTTATCAATTACAGATATTACAGGGTAAAACGTGAGGTTCCTTTCGGAACCTTTATACGTTTTTCTCTTTCTGATTCGTTGAGCACTCTTCGGCATATTGTCGTATGTAACGCATTGTCCAATATAACGTGGTTTTTCTTTTCCCTTCTGCATATTCTTCTTACAGTTTTTATTACTTCATCTGGAAGTGACCTATAAACTTTTTCCATTAAATAACTCATCCCTTAGTTCCTATTTTAGTTTCAAATGTGTATTCAATTTTATTGTTTACAACATTAGGTTCTGATAAATGAGAATTTACTAATTCAGGATAAGAGTTAGCGTAAAAATCTAACACTTGCTTTAATGTAAAGTTCTGATTTGGGTCTGCAAGAGTAAGTTCCTTGAACTTAAATACTCTTTCTAATCTTTCAGTTTTAGCCATTGAAATTTAATTTTCGATATCTATCTTCCATCATAGCCTCTATTTGGTCAGGACTTAATGGTTTTGGTTCATTAACTTTTGGTTGCGCTGGTGCTGTATAAGCTTGTTCTTGGAACAATCCAATACTTTTGTTGTTGTCATCAAGTTTCTGTTTACACGACTTGGCTAACGAGCTTTCTGCGTCTATTTTAAACGCACTATCGATTAGCTTTTGTGCTTCCTTAAAAGATTTCTCGTCGATTAATTTGTCGAAATTTTCTAATTTCTTTTTTACTTTTTCGTCAAGAGATTTTTGTTTCTTTTTCTTCTCTTCCTCCATTTTTGATTCTGCTTTCATTTTTTCTGCTGAATCGATAAAAGCATTCATGTTGGTAGTTACTTCCGAAATTTGAGTTAATTGACTTTCTAAGGCTTTACTGATTTCATCTATTATGCTAGGTATATTAGTACCAGTTACAATAAATGGAACAATTAGCTTTGAGCTTTCATCAGAAGTTCTTGGTTTTGGCAATACTGAAACAGTAAATTCATCTCCAAGCTTCTTAAATGTTACGACAACATCTAAGTTGTCTAACTTCTCTAAAATTTGTGTAAAAATCATAGTTTAAATTTTTAATTATCAAGCCACAACGGGATATACCCATCGTGGCTTTTGATAATTAAGAATAAACTAATTTAGAGATTTCGCTAAATGCTTTATTGTCTAGTTTTTGACCAGAACCTATCATTTTGCTTTCCATTAAATCTTTATTTCCTGGTAAATCTCTATTGGTGTAAGAAGTTACACCTGAAAATAATCCCCATAAAGTTTGACCTTTTTGAGCAGTTTCTTCAGCAATACGAATAGTTAAATTCTTTGCTTTATTAAGAGCGTTTTTAGAAAAAGTTTCTTGAGCCTCTTGTGCTTTCATATCTAAATCAACACCTAGTAGACTTTTAACTAAATTCTTAATATGATTAGGTTCAACTTTTACATCACTCATTCTTCTAAATGTATCATAAAGGTTTAATTCAGAATTTTTAAAATCATCCATACCAAACATAATAGCGTCAATTTTTTCACGCATAGTTTTAGTATGTCTTACTTTATGATTTAAATCTCTATAAGCCTTATGAAAGACATTAGAACAACTAATAGTTTTGTTAGTCATTCCAAGACCTACTCCCGAACTACCATCATGACTATTAGTTATAGTTATGTATTTATCAATCTGATCGTTATTCTGACCAATATTTTTAATTGTACCACTATCAATCTGCATAAAGACTTTACGTCCTTTTTGCAACAAACCTCCTTTTACTATATCACCTCCTAATTTTGTGGAGATTTCATGAGTTAATTCTGCTAAATCCCAGTTTTGAAATATTTCATAACTGTCT
>TARA_R100000742_G_C4279590_1_pt1 | contig 10699 bp, 6 predicted proteins | sample TARA_R100000742 | Tara Oceans TARA_R100000742 (sample SAMEA2623309) | marine metagenome | biome: marine biome (ENVO:00000447); feature: deep chlorophyll maximum layer (ENVO:xxxxxxxx); material: "saline water (ENVO:00002010), including plankton (ENVO:xxxxxxxx)" | depth 40 m | reverse complement strand
AATGTTAAAATTGTTGAGTTTAAAGAATTTGATACAGAATATGGTATTTATAAACCATATGAAAAAGTATGGGATAAAGAAACTAGAGAATTTGTCCCTGTAATGGAAAAAGCAGAATGGTTAGACCTTACCTATAAGCTTGATAAAGGAAATAGATATTTAAAGATTCCTAAAAAAGATAACGGAGTTGAAAGAATCTATCCATACCACAAAAGCGTCAGAAATCTTTCTAGTGCTGAATTGGATAAATTGTGGGATAGCTACTTAACCATTTTTGATAGTATAAACAAAAGAGATAAAAACTCTAAGGCGTTTTCAGCAAAGTCTTTAATAGAAGAAGATATGAAGTACTACCTAGAGTTTCACGGTCTTAATAAAGCTCCACGATTAGAACAAGAAGCTTTTAAAAAGGTTTATAAGAAAGCTATGTTATCTAATTTTCTATACGAACCTGGGGCTCAGTTTGCTAATGCTGGTAAAAGAGTAAAATATGAAAGTCAGATAGCTTCAAAAGCTATGCCTCAAAATATGGAAGAGTCCTTTAGAGATATTGCTCCTAACCTTGATATGGAAGTTATACCAATTGACGGGATGCCTGATGGTATAATCCACAAAACAAACACCAAGGGTATACCACATGAGACTTACTACACAAAGGACGCTAAAACAGGAAAAATAGTAAAAAAGAATTACGAAAGTGAGATAGATGGTTATATGGTTTTGCACACAGAACTTTATAATCGTTTATTAGAGGCAAATGGGTTTGATGCTTCTACATCACGATTAAAACCTTCTATTGCAGCCTACATAGGCGATCAGCTATTTATTGTTAAAGGTGGAATTCATCCATCTCATCCTGAATACGATTCAGCTATGTTAAATAAAAATAGAGCAATTGTTACAATGGATGCCGCTAAAGTAGTTCCTAACAATACAGAAGTGTATTTTGGAGAAGCTTCTAAGACTAAAAAAGGTGTTTCATATAAGTTTAAAAACAAGCAAGGTAAAATTGTTAAAAATCCCAAAACAATCAAAATACCTTTAAAAGACCTTAGAATTGATTATGGTGTTTATGAAGATGTTGGAGCATTGTTAAAAACTCAAACAATTAAAAAACAGTTTCACGTTCTTTTAAATGAACTTCAGATACCCAAAGATGCTTTTCAAGAATTTACATCAGAAATTTTTGATAGAAATATTGAAGGAACCAAAGATGCAAATGCTGTAGTTGAGTCAATGAAAAAGAATCCTAAGATGCCTATTCCTAATAATTTTAAAATAAGAGATATAGGAGATGCTCAGTTTACTTATATAGTTAGCAATCCTCAGCGTATGAAACCTCTTTATAAAGAATTATTAAAAGAGATGACAAGGGAAACGCAATATAAGGAAAGAAATAGTGAATTTGGTGAAGAAGAATTTTTAATCGAATTGGATAACTATGTAAATGAACTTCAAAGATGGGCAAAGTATAGTGATTTTGATCCTATTGCTGCTCACGCTAAACCAGAGCTGTATCAAGCAATGGTTCAAAGATACAGAAAAATTAAATACACATACCCTAAATGGAGATATTCAGCAAGTGGATGGGTAGCAGGCGTTGATCCCGTTTCAAAATTAAAATACGGTCATATTAAACAAGGAAAATTCAAGTTAGGTTATTCATACGAAAAAAAGAAAATTAATTTTTCAGGTGCAGATTGGGAACTTGGAAAACTTTGGGAGCTGTCTAAAAAAACCACAAATAAAAAAGAAAAAGAAAATATACTAGATGCTTTAGAGTATGCAATTATGAGAGTTCCGTCTCCCGCAGTTTCAGGGACACGAATTCTCCAATTTAGCGGATTTATTAGAAACGATTCTAATAAAAAAGATTATGGAGTGTATATGCACCCTAAAGATCATTTCTATATTGATGGAGCAGACGTTGATGGGGATAAGGTATTTATATATCAGAATATGCCTAAGAAGTTTCGTGATGCTGTAAAGAAAAATAGAAATGAACTTTCTACTAAAGTAGGTAAAAAGGAAGTTATGTTTCCAAATAAAGATCCCAGTAAGCAAGTAACTGAAGATTTCGGTAGTGGTTTCCCAAATAAAATCACAGAAGCGCTTTTTAGCAGTAAACTAAGTCAGTATATGCCTTTTGCACTTAGAAAAGTAGGTATGTCTTCTTTCTATGGTAAAGAATCAATGGGTACAGTTGTTAATGCTAAAACATTTTTAAACTATGTAACTGCTGATGTAATTAAAAAAGGTGGTGTTAAAAGAATACCTATATTTAAAAAAGGGTATGAAGATTTTAATCTTGTTTTAAAGACTGATTTAAGCAGACTAAACAACGAAAAAGATGGCTATAGAAAATATGCAGTAGAATCATCTAGCAGAACCGCAGATAGTTCTGAATATTGGAATATTATCGATGCTTTAGAAATGCGTGACTTAATGTTTAATAAAGCTTTTAAAGAAGCGTATGCAGTAGATAAAAAAGGAAATAGGATAGACGTTAATTTTAGTCTTTTAAAATCAACTGAGTATGGCAATTTGTACCATATAAATGAAAAGCTGTATGGCAGAAATCATTATGCAAACAAACCTTGGAGTATAAACGAAGTTCAGACTGCAATGAAAAACGCTAAAAGTACAAAATTTAGGTTTAATTCACTTTTTCACTTAGCTAACAAAATGGCTGATAATGAAATTAAAATTAATCTTATGGGTGGATCAAAGCCTTGGAGAACATTGGTATCTGAAGTAAACGAACAATTAAAAGACCCTTCCTTTTTTAACAGATTTGGTCAGTATATTGACAGAAAGAAAATGCAGATAGGTTCTGTTTATATGAAAACAGATAATATCAGAGCAGAGGAAATGTTATTAAAGTTTTTTAAAGACAATCCCGAATTAAATACACCTGAAAAAGCACTTAATGTTAGGCAATTGCGAATTAAGGGAATGATGGGTGATCCTAAAGAAAAATGGGATATGGATAAAAAGTATGTTGATCTTTATAAAAAGATGAAAGCTGAAAAAGTTATCCAACCTCACGATGTTCTTACTGAGGCTAAATTAAAGTTTAATGATGTAATGGATTTATATAGCACTTTAAGAGTATCAAAAAAAGGTAAAAGGCTTATTGAAGCAATGGATGAAGCTGGACATAGAGATGTTTCATTTGATTTTCTTAGGCAACTTGCTCAAAGTGCAATAAACATTAAATCTAAATACAATACAACTAGGACTGGTAATCAACGTAAAAAGATAGGTGAAATACAGACTATAAATCAAATTAGCGATAGATTGGAAAAGGTAAAATCTGACATTACTAAAAAGGCAAGAGACTTTGGAATTGACCCCGCAATAGCTACAGATTATTTTGATAATTATATGATGAGTTCTCTATACAACCAACCAATGAGTCCGCAAAAAACACGAAGTATTATTGATGCTGAAGTTGAAAAATTTAGAGCCAAAGAAAAACTATTTGAGTCTAGAGGTCAAAATGAAGAGCTTAGTAATTCTGATCAAAGATTATATAATAACTATCAAAGAATTCAAAACAACTTTACTAAATGGTACAACAAAACAAGCTTTAACCGCTTTCCTTTAGAAACAAGACATATATCAGAAAAAAGAAAAGAAGAATTTATTAGAGGGTTTACTAAGGTTGCTAATCTAGTAGAAGACAATCAGCCTTTTACCAAGATTAACAAAGAGATAGGAAAGCAGATAGCACCTGAAAAAGTAGAAGAAGGTAAAGGCGCAGGAGAAACTAAGAGAAGAATAGAAGCTAAGACAAAGATTGAAACTTTATTTTCAGAAAGATTTAAAGACACAACGGAAACTCTTATAGTAAAAGAAAATGTTCCAAAGGATATACCTAAAGTATTAAAAGAATTAGAAACAAATCTTTCTAGACTCCCTCAGGAAGCTACTTATTTTATGGAAAACTTTTTTGCAGCGTACCAACAAGAAAAATCAGGAGTTGCAAAAAGAATAGGAGAATCTTCTTGGGATGACATAAGAGGTTTTAATAGGTTTATGAAACAGATAGTTATTGAAGGTGCAGATTCTTCAAGAATGAAAAAAATCTATTATTATATGTTCCCTGAAAGAATTGGAGAAAAGTCTCTTTCTTTTGATATGAGTCAAATGTACAAACACCCTATTCCTTATTTAAACAAGCAAGGAAAAGTTGAAGTTCTTGACATTAAACTTCCATTTAGTACAATGAAATATTTAAGCACTTCTTATGGACATCTTTATACAATGACAAATATTGAAAAAGAAATTATGCAAGAAGAGATTCAAGGCAGATACGAATTAAGAGATCAAATTAGAGGTCTTGAAGATGGAGAAACCCAATTTGCTAAACTTCATAGAGTGGCAGTTTCAAAAATGCTTAATGATAGAGGTGCTGGACAACAGGGGAGCAATCAGTCTAAATCTAAAAGAGCAGAGCACTACAGACAACTTTGGGAAGAAAATAGAGCAGACTATGAATTGTTAAAGAATAAAGAATTTGAAATTGTAGAAAAAGGTAAAACTGTTAAAAAAACTGGAGCTGAAGTTGTTGAATGGATAGGTGAGCAACACGGAGAGTTGCTTCAAAATATTTATAAAAAATGGATAAACTCTGGAATTGATTGGAGTAAAATAGATGATAAGGCGGAATTTGGTAAACTAGACGAACTATTTGAATACAAACCAAATGGTCAATTAAATATGAGACGTATTCGTAAAAAATTACTAGAGCCAGCAGCCCAAGGAGATAGAAACAAAATAAAAAAACTTATAGAAACAAGTTCTTTATCAGCCGATGCTTTATATAGAATACAATATGAAATTATGTTAGAAGCTAGAATAGCTGAAAAAGGATACTTTCCTAGTAGCACTAAAGCTTTAGATTACAGACTTCAATCTAGAAAAAGATGGAGAACATTACCCGATGGAACTGTAGAGTGGAGAAAAACCGCTTTTAGACCTACTGGCTATGTAGGTACTAAAGAAGTTGCTATGTTAGATGCCTTTGAGTATTGGCCTCAGATGGGACATATGAATACAAGAGCAAGCAGAAGGGCAGTTCAAGAATTCATTTCTGAACAATTATCTGAAACTAGATCAAACATTGAAAAATTTGCAGACGCTATAAAAAGAAATGAAGATGTATCTATAGAAGATTTTAATATTAAACCAAAGTTTATAACTCAAGCAGAAGCTGATATAAGACTATTTAAAAAAGGTGAAATAACTAAAGAAAAACTTGTTGAAAGATTTGTTGCTATGCAAGAACAAGATTTTGAAGTCTTTTTAGGAAATAGGGCAAGTGAAGATGGTGGTGCAAATGAACACGCTATGAGATGGCTTTTAGCAAATCATAGTAGCGATGAGTACATTACTAAAGATTCTACGGGTTTTAATAGTAGACCGGGATCAGGTAAGGCTAGAGGTGATACAACAATGCCGGGTTTTTCTTTAGATTTTGATGTAATAGAAAGCTACTCTAATCAGTGGATTTCATCTTTTTATAACAACCTAACCTCATTAATTGCACACGATAGAATTTCTGATTTTTCAAGAAGAAATCCCCTTAAAAATAAAGACAACAATGACGAGTGGGAAAACCATATGAAAATGTACACTAGAGATGTTTTAGGATACCCTAGTGTGTTTAATTCAGAAATGATAGGTCTTACTAAAGATCAAAGAATTAGAATGGAGAAGAAAGTAAAAGAGATTGAAAAAGCAGATAAAGAAGGAAAGATTATCTCTACACAAGAATATGAATTTTTTGAACAAGCAAAAGAAACTCTTCGTAAAGACAAAATAAGAAGAAAAGTTAGACATACTCCTTATTATTGGTTAAGCGATGAAGTTATTTCTAGTAAATTAGAAAAACTTGCTTTTAAATTAGGAGGCAGAGACACACCTAAGCTCCCATCTTTTGAAGATAGTTGGTTTCCACGATTAAAAGAACTTCCAAGAACTAAACAAGCTCGAGACTACGCTCTTAGAAAGATAGTGCAAAATATAGGCGCATTTGAAGCAAAGTGGTCTCTTATTTCTTTACTATCTCATCCAAGAACAGCATTTGGTAATATTTTAGGAGGAAGTACTAATACTATATCTAATAATGGGTTAAGACATTTTGTTAAAGCTAAGGATCCCGCATATTTATATTCTGTTTTTAGAGGTGCAGAATTAAATGATGGCACTAAAATATCTAGAGACAATGTAATGCAGTTTTTAAATCGTTTTGCTGAAGAATCGGGTGCATTAGAATCTTTTATTGTATCTGAAGCTTCTCTTGCGAGAGGGTTTAGGGGTAAGAAAGTAAAAGGATTTTTAAAAGAGTTTACTAGCAAACTTAAAGAAGATTACAATATGCCAGATTATACTCTTTATGATATTGCTAAGAAACATGGATTTAATAAAACTGTTGTAGATGGCGGTGCTTGGTTTATGAGAAAATCTGAAAGAATGTTAAGACGAGATTCTTTTTTATCACACTATTTAAGTACAAGAGAAACCCTTAATCAGTTAATACCAAATCTTCAATACAATGATCCTTATTTATTAAAGATGGCAGTAAAGGGAGTAGAAGCAACTCAGTTTTTATATCACTCTAGCACAAGACCAGCTTTTTCAAGAACATCAACAGGAAAAATATTTACTAGGTTTATGCCATTTGCTTGGAATTCTATCAAGTTTAGAAGACTAGCTTATTCAAGAGCAAAAGTTCACGGTTTCGATATGAATACTCAGGCGGGTAAAAGATTTCAAAGGCAGTTAACAGCAGATTTAATGGTATTTGCTTTAGGTCAAATATTTGTATCGTCTATATTTGATTCAGCTTTACCACCACCTATGTCTTATATGCAAGATACAGCAGATTGGTTATTTGGAGACGAAAAAGTAAGAGAAAGAGCTTTCTTTAACCAATGGCCTCACCCTGCACTTGCACCACTCTCAGCAGTTACTGGTCCTTCATTAAGGTATATCCTTTCACCTACTAAGGCTTTAATAAATAACGATTGGGAATCGTTTTTAGATTATCACGCTTGGACGTTTGCACCATTTGGTAGGCTTGCAAGATCAGCGGTAAGAACATATGATAATCCTGAAATGTGGGTAGAAGAACTAACTGGGTTTCCTATACATAGATTAGCACAGAAAATGAAAAAATCACGTAAAGAAACAGAAGAAGAATTAGCTGAGGTAGCAATCTAATGAATGCAAGAGAAAGACAATTTTATAATCAATTATTTAAAACTATAGGTATTGATCCCAGTTCTTTTAAAACACCAACTGCAAAACAAAGTCCATATTTTGATGCTAAGGGTAAAAGAATTCCACAAAAAAACATTAATCAATATGAAATAGTCTACGATAGCAAAGGTGAAGAACTTCCAAATCCACAAGGGAGAGGCTTAGTTGATTTAATTCCAGCCAGCCCTAGAGATTTAATAGTTGAAACATTTGGTGCAGGTATAGGTGAAGCAGTAAATAATCCTGAAGTAGGTGCCGTAGGTGGATTACTTGCGAGTATACTAACTGGTAGACCAAAACCAAAACAACAAGTTAGTAATCCTTATAATTCATATAGTAATCCTTATAATTCATATAGTTCAAATCCTTACCAATATACAAACTACCCTGTAACAGTTAAAAATAGGGGAGTTGCTAAACCTACAGAACTACTTGATTTATCGAATCCTTCTATTAAAAAAATTGTTAATCAGTTTAAGGATGATCAAGTAGGTAGACTTCCTCTTACGGGGTTGCCTAGACTTGAGTCAGGTGGTACGATAAGAGGTTTAGACGAAGTTGATGTTGATTGGATGTTAACGGATAGATATGGAAAAGATGCAGTTCCTATATTTCGTCAAGGCGACTATAAACAATTTGGGGAAATTAGAGGTATAGAAAATCTTGATAATGTACGGGGGCACAAACAAATGATGTTTGGGAATATTGATGTTCAAATGTCGGATGTTGATATTGAAAACCCTGCACATTTTAATAAGTGGGTTACAGCTGAAAGTCAAGGAGAAGCTTGGGAAAGAGCACAAAGGTACGTAAGAGACAATCCAGAAAGACGATTAAGTGTAGATTTAACCCCGGGTGGTATTCGTTTTTATGATACCAGTATGGCTGGAATAACAGACAAGATGAAAGGCGAGTCTGTCAATAATTATATGAAATTTATGGGGGCATTAAAAACTGATCCAGCATATATGAATTTCGAGTTAAGTAGAATAGCTGATCGTTTAAATAAAATTTATAAAGGGTCGCCAAGCAAAGGAAAAGGACAGTTTGGAAAATCTTTATTAGATTTTATTGCTCAGAAACCTTATGCTTTAGATAAGAGTGGAGCTCCGCTTTTTGCACAAGAAAACTGGATTAAGATGTCTGGTAAAAATGCACCGGGATACAATCCGGTAATGGAAGAAGTTGATTGGGATAAGATTAAAGGTATGCCAGATTATATACAGAGACGATTTATTCAAACAGGGGGAATACAAAGTGCAATTCGGTTATCAGCTAAGCCACAACGAATAAGCAGATGGGCAAGAAGCAAAAGTGAGGCTCCATATACTTCACAATGGATAGGAGACATTGTAGGCAAAGAATCTACACAAACATTATTTCCACAAAGCGCAATGCGAGACAAGGCTAACATTATAGATCAGTTAAGATATGTGCAAGGCTTGCAAGACCCTGTAAGAAAAGATTGGGGTGTGGGTTTTGGAGATAGTGATCTACTTGATCCAGTTCTAAGCTCGTTTGAGAACACAGCACAAGAAACAATAAGAAAAAATTTAAAACTAGGGTTATTACCAGCAATACCTACTTTAGGTCAAGAATTTAATATAGAGGAGAATAGATAATGCCATACGGAAAAGGAACTTACGGAAGAAAAAGAGGTAGACCCTCAAAAAAGAAATCTAAGTCACGTAAAAAGAGCAAAAAAAAGAAATAGATAAGCAATTGGGACACAGTAGCGTTCTTACTACAGAACGCCACTATGCCCCCTTTACTTGCAACTAATGTTGAGGATTTTATTTTGTAATCTAATTCTCCACTTATTCTTCAAACACTAATTTTACATTTTGTCGGTTTGCTATTGATTTTAATAACACTTTAATATAATACCTATCGTCTGAATTGACTTCGTCCAACCTTCCAGTATCCATAAAATATTCAAAAGCATCATCAATTTGTTTTTTACTTACTTTGTTTATCATTATTACTCCTTTTTATTTTGTAATCTGATTAACTTTCAAACTCACAAGACACATAACCATACTCTTTAATTGCTCTTCTGATTCTCATACCCAATTGGAACTTAGCAGCATAAGGCATTGCTTTTTCCCATAATTTAGTTTCTGTTTCAGGGTCATCTGTCGACATTATCCATCCTTTAACATTTACTTTAGATAACCAGTTTCTAGCTGATATGCCTGTTTCTTTTTTACATACTTTGTTTACTCTTTTTATTTCTTTATCACATATTGGCAAGTCGTCTTCATCCCAACTCCAACTATTATTTGGATTTCTTCCTCCAAAATCCATTATATCAGAACTTGGTTGTGTTGCAAACCAAAATTTATGTTCTATATCTCCATTAACATATCTACCCATTACTCAACTCCTTTTTCTAATTGCTTTTTTGTCAGCATTCTGGGTCATTTTGTATTCCTTTTGTTTCTTTTTTTTCATCTGTTATCAATGTCACTAATAACAGTAGGTACTGAATTGCATCTGAGATTCGCCCTTCAATCTTTTCATCAGAGTATTCAGTACCTTTGTTTACATAGTTAGTGATAGAGTCCATATGCTTTAATAGATAAACCATTATAGCTTTTTTAGGATCAATATCTAATCTATTGCCTACATTTTTAAAATTAGCGTGAACATCTTTATCACCTTGGCTAATAGTATACTCTATTCTTTTACCTGCAGCCATCTTTAAAGACTCACCTAAAAATATATCAATTGTTTTATTGTATACATCATTATTCATTCTCTTCCTACCTTTCTATATCCTTCTTTAAGTATGAAATCAAAATCTTTTTCAATCTCTGTTGGTTGTTCAGACTTTTTAAGATTTTCTTTATCGTATATTTGTTCTAAAAGATGTCGGATGTACTCCTCTTGTTCATCTTTATTAAACTCGTGTACGATAGAATCTGTTACTATATCTATTAATTTTTGTTTACTCATTTCAAGTTCCTATTTACTAGCGATATATGGGGTATTTTCAGCATAAAATAGCTTGCTCTCTCTATCTTTTTTAACTTTGCCACGTGTTAGGTTGCCTAAAGTTCTTTTAGCTTTCTCGAGCGTATTTTTCTCTGAAACGTAAACCCATAATCTTGAGTTAAGAGACCATAAGACTAGCTTAAAGTCTTTTCTCTGTCTCATTTTCTTATGTATATCGGGATTGTTAGTTTGGTAACGGTAACTTTTGTCACCACGAATAAAAGGTGCTTCTCGCCACATATATGTTCTATCCATCGCATACCTCACAATTCTTTCGATCACAGGGTATGCCACCAAAAATACTTCTACTTAAATAGTCTACAATTTTTTTCTTGCGACGATTAAGCTTATAGCACCAATATCGGTTGCATTCCAAGCAGAGATAAGGCGGATATTCTGTTGGGTTTTTACCTCGCCAACTATCAATCGCCTT
>TARA_R100000742_G_C4279592_1_pt1 | contig 10851 bp, 6 predicted proteins | sample TARA_R100000742 | Tara Oceans TARA_R100000742 (sample SAMEA2623309) | marine metagenome | biome: marine biome (ENVO:00000447); feature: deep chlorophyll maximum layer (ENVO:xxxxxxxx); material: "saline water (ENVO:00002010), including plankton (ENVO:xxxxxxxx)" | depth 40 m | reverse complement strand
ATACATAAAAAAGAATTACCCGAAAATCGTGTGAGGATCGGGTGGGATAAGGTAGTTGTGAGGGACAAAAAATATATTTTAGATGATTAAAAAACAAAATATAATAAATAATATAAATGGAAACATACGATTATTACATTGATAAAAATAAAAATAACAAATATAACAGCGAATTATCAGTTATCCCACATCATCCTATTATAAATGATCAAGATTATAGCATTTTAAAAATTAAATTATTAGACTTCAAATTTTTAAACAGTTTTTATAATATATCTTCAACACTTGTTAATAATCAATTTAATATTAGAAGGACTACAAAAACATACACCATTACAGGATACACTGGAGAATTATATTTAACAAATGAAGGATTCTTTAATGACCAAAATGAATTAATTGTTAGTGAAGTAATTGATATTACATTACATAAATCTACTATCACATATGATAATACGAGTATCACTTATTATAACACCGCTACAATAACAGATGATACTTTATCTTATTGGCAAAATATTTTAAATAATACACAAGATACTAGTAGAAAAATGGAATTACAAGGAACATATGTAAATTTTTTTGAAATTAATTGTGTTGATGAAATTATATATAGTTTTGAAATTATTTTTTATAAAGATCAAAATGTGAGCGGTAGCACAACTGATGTAGATATTGTTTTACAAAAGTATAATGAATTAACAACTATTTATGATATTATCGAAACTCAAACAATAACTTTTCAAAATAATGGATCACAACAAATATCTAAAACTTTTACAACATCATCATCATCTCCAAATGAAAAATATCGTATTGCTTCTAATACAGGATCTATTCCATTTAATTTATATTTAATTAAATTACAAGCTAATAAAAGAATACCAATTTTTGATAATGGAACAGAAAATACACCAGTAGAAAATACAATAACATTACCAGATGGCTTTTATAAAGCTTCTAATTTTAGAAAAAAATTAAATGAATTGTTAGTATCTTATAAAATAAATATATCAATTGATGAATATACTAATAAAATTAAATTTACAAATAATAATACAACTTTTATACCAACAACAGATGATCTTATAGATGATAATTTTAAATTAGATCTTGTAATTCCAGATAATAATATGAAAAATAATTTAGGTATTACTTTAAATAGTTATCAAACTTATATACCGATACCATTTAATTCTTATTATGAAAGTGATATGTATATTAATTTAATGAACTTTACAAAAATAATTATTACAACAAATTTAAGTTTTAAAAATAAAACACATAATGATATTTTAAATAATGTAAATCCTTATTGTAAATCTTTTGGTAATATATTAACGTGGATTGATACAGATGAATCACCTTTTACGTGTATAAAATATACAAATTATGAAAATAATGAATATGAAATTATAAACGATCATATAAATTATATATCTTTTAGATTTTTTAATGAAAATAGTCAAGAACTCCAATTAGATAATTGTTTAATACATTTTCAAATAAAAAAGATTATATCTTAAGTAAATAAAAATGATTATTACCATAAATAACGATGATTCGCATAAAACAGAACTTCTCGATAATGGAGAAACAAGATTAACATATTATTTTAAAAATCCAATTGTATTAAATGATGAACACGATATGATCATTAATGATTTTCATTTACAAAAAAGAATTAATTCTCAAATTATAGAATACGAAAATGAATTAGCATCAGTTTTTAATAATTCTTTAGATCGTGAAATCTTACCAAGACCATATAATACTAATGTAGAAATCGTATCAGTTGTTAATGTTATTTTGTATGAATGGGATGGATCAGCTTTTCAATCAACTGATGCTAGAGCAACTGTATCTTGTATTGCAACACAACCAGATTTAACAACAGGTCAAATACAAATAGACACTATTACAACACAAGGAACAGGATTTATAGTAAATAATTTTTTATATATTGATAAAGACGATTTAACAAATACTTTTAATACTTATACAAATAGATATGCTGAAATAAAAATAACAGAATTAGAAGATGACGATGTTGTATTAACTTTAGGAAATTATGCTAACAGAAACATAAATAAAGCTACAACAGATCCTATTAATGAAAGAACATATGATGATGTTGTATTATATGAAGATGATGGTGCAGGTTGGTATCAGGATTCGGGGGTTAGAGCAAATGTAGAAGTTGCATTACCATATTCAGGAGCAACTTTTGCCAATATAAATATTTTAAGTATTACAAATGGAGGAAGTGGTATAACTTTAAATCAAATTCTATATATTGATAAATTTTTTATAATTACCGGAGAACCTACTATGACCTATACTGTGAGATTTGCAGAATATCAAGTAACTTCTTTAGTAAATGGTTTAAAAACTACAGTTTTATCAGCTAATGTAGAAATATTAGCAAATCCAAGAGAAATAGCTTTTGTAAATGATAATATAACTAATGTCCCATTATTAAAATTAGAAAGTGGTAATTATGTTAATAGTGGATCACTTGTAAATGTTGGTATATTAGCTAATCCTACGAATGATAATAAAGGAAAAGCAAATATATCAGTTATTTCTAATGGTGGTAGAGGATTTTTACCTTTTGAAACATATTATATTGATAAAGATTATATTACACAAAACAATAATACTTATTCTCAATCAAGTAGATATGCAAGTTATGTTGTAAATACTACAACAAATAATGTTAATCTTGAAGTTGTATTTTTAACAAATTATGGTTTTAACACAACACCATTAGGAGATTATTATTATGACGTTCCCGACAAAAATACAAGAATATATATTAATTTATATAATGACCAAACATACGGAAATATGGCAAGAATAAGATATACTGAAGGTATAAGACAAGGTTTTGCAATTGGAGATGAAATTACAATACCATCAAATGATATTGTAGATATTAGTACTGGTTTATCAGGATGGAATAAAACAAATGCTTCAGGTGATTTAAAATTAAGCGTATTATCTTTAACAGCTTCAGTATTTTACCATTTTAATTATGAGATATATTTAGAAAATATATTTTATAATACAACAAAATATTTTAATTCATCTTGTAATGCTAATCCTTTAATTTTAAATATTGACCCTTTATATAAATATATAAATGGAAATAATTACGTATTATCTTTAACACCACAAATAATTCAAGAATTAAAATTTATTGTTAATCGTGAAATTGAAGAAACAGATAATATTATGTTTAGTATCACATTAAAAAATAATAGTTTATTAAAATAAATGTATGAGTTATCAAAATCACAATACAAAACAATATGGTTATCTACTAAAGATGCTGTAGCATCCGGTGACCGTAAAACATTTACATATAATTCATTACCTCTTATAAAAGTAATTGGAGAAAAAAATATTTTAAAAATCAATTCTATAACTTTATCAGGTGCTGGCTTATCATCCGCTTCTGGTCATAATTGGACAATTAAAATAGCAAGAGTAAAATTTAATACTTCAACATATTTTAATAGTGATAAAAACACAACTCCTACAATTGCTATGATTAATTATGATACTAACAATTCAATTCAAAATGGTAATTTATCATTAGAAATTGAAAAGCAAGATATTAATGAAATTATTTTACAAATTACAGCATTTACAGGAACAGCTCAAGAAATAGGAGCTATAAAAAGTAATCAAAATATTGATTTTAATATTGGTCTTTGTATTGAAGAACAATTTTTTAATTAACGAGAAAGTTTTCTAACAACTCTCGTTGTTCTTGTTTTTTTCATACCTCTGTAATTATTAGCACTAGTAATTGCTTGATCAACCATACTTCCAGGATGCGATTTTGCATACTCCCCAGTTAATTTACCTACTTCATCTACAGCAAATTTTTTTATAGGTTCTTCAAAATGATGAAATATATTACTTACAAATCCCGCTCCAGCAGTAGCTTCTCCAGCATTCAATACTAATTCAGCAAAAGCTGGACCTATAAATGCCATTGTTATTTATTTTAGATAAACATTATATTTTATTGATAACAAAATATTTTAAAAAAATAATTTAATTATTTATCGCCCCTTACTAGGTGTAAGAAAGCTTGAATGAGTTTCATATCTCTCATAATGCCTACCAGGTTTCTTCATACTTTCTATTTTATCTTGAATCTCAGTATTACGATTATTTACAAGTAAATAACGTTGTTTAGATTTAGGATAATGAAGGTGCATATTTGTTGGATGTTCTTCAAATTTCTGTTTTTCGCTTCCACGAGTAGGATTAAAGTTCATCAAGTTATTCATATCATTTGTAACAGAGCGATGAACACGTTGATTTAATCTTTTAAATTCTGGTGGATAATCGCCTTTTTTATGATAGACTGATTTATGATGTTTATTAAAAATATCTACATTGTTAAGTCTAAATGGATAATGGAAATGATTTTTACCATTAAGTTCTCCTATTTCATTTGTTGAGACATTTTGTAATCCAAACATATTTTATTATTATTATGATAAAATAATTTATTCTACAGATATCATACGTCCATTCTTAACGTGTAATACCTTGCTCATTTTTGCAATAATTACAGGTGTAATTTTGTAAGTAGCGTCACTGTCAAAGCTAATAGTTGCATTTACAGCACACGAACTACCAGCCGATGATAACCCGGAAATATAATATTGATCTTTATCAATTAAACTGAGAGATTGGAAAACAGCACCATAATATTTAAAATAATGAAAGATTGAAACACAAGTATTTACAAGACCATTTGCCGAAGCATCAATACCTTCATAACCAAGTGCGCAAAGATTATTTTGGAAAATCTCATACTTATTAAGAGAAGCATAATTAAGTGCTTTGTTGTTAATAGAAAATTGAGCTGTTTTAATACCTTGTAAATCACGAACCATTGCTTCAGTTGAAAAGAAACCATCACCATTAGTAGTTACATCTTTGTTATTAACATATGCTACTGGATCGCTAAGATATTCATAAATTGAAACTACTTTATCTGTGCTTCCATCTCCAGCACCACGGCTTCCCCAACCAACCATAAGAGAAGGTTCTGTCTGGTTTCTAATAGCAGTGCAAGCTACCCAATCGACCGAATTAGCATTTAAGTAAGTAGTAACATTGATCCCAGAAGTTTTAGTAGTCTCAGCAAAACGAGTGATTGTATAATCATCAAAAGAATACATTAAATCTTTGGAATTGATGCTATTGTAATAAGAATCATCGCTGAAAGAAATGGCTTCACAAGTTAAATATAAATCAGTAATAGCATAAGTGCTAGTAGCATACGAAGAAACTGCTGATGCTTCCGCAGTTCCTCCTAAGACCTCATAGGGGTTTGTCCAGGTAATAGATAAGCATATCTCACCAAATTTATCAGTAGGAATTATAGAAGTAGAACTTGAACCAAGGAATGATAAGAAGTTATTGATCACCATTTGAACATTTGTTTGATTAGTAACCGAAGCTAAAAGTGATTTCTGTGCAGTTAATGCTGTTTGAGTAGTACCGGTTGAAGCACCCTCACCCCAGATAATAGAATTATCAAGGAATTCACCACCAATACCTTTGTTAAGAGCTTTGTTATTGTGATCAGCCATTAAATTATAGAGTAAATTGTAATCTTCAATTTGCGCAATTACAACGTTGTTGCAAGAAATAGCCATACGTTTTATGAAAGTTGAAGAATAACGAGCAGGAATAGTAGGATTAGTTCCAGACATTGTAGTTTTAAACCATACTGAAAGAGAACGTAAATCTAGAAGTGATCCAATTGGCAAACGAAATACACTAATATTTCCAGGTGAAGCATCTGTACGATCTGCTGAAACTTTGATTAAGTTTTTAGAATAGCTACCGGATAATTTGCTGATATTATAAAAAAATTCTTTGGGAAGAGAAGCTGGAATGTTATCATACATATTTACTTTTAATCTTATAAAAGAAAAAAATAATTCTTAAAAATAGAATATGAGTTGGTATAATGACAATACAGAAAATAATTTTATTGATGCTACACAAGAACATATAGGAGAAAATGTATCAACATCTACTACTATTATTGAAAATGTTGAAGATTTAGAGATAACAGAAACAACACCAGATACAGGAACTGATACAACAATTGGAAATGTATTATTACCAGCTGTTTTTAATGAAGAAGAGGGAACGTTTGATTTATATATTAGAAATACTAATCAAGGTGGAAGAATATTCTTTAAAACAAGAGGAGATGGAGAACAAATAAAAATTGAAGATGGTAAATTATATTTGTATTATTATTATAATCCATTTATATCAGCAGTAATACCCCCTGGTTGGACAGATGTAATAACTTATTTAATATCTAATCGTCAAGGTATTAATAATAATTCTGCTTTAATAGTTGCAGCCGGTGGAGCTATAGCAACATTACAAACTGAAATAGGCACATTAAATGGAACTCTTCAAATAACAATACAAAATGTTAATACTAACTCTTTACGTATATTAGAATTAGAAAAAAGAGCCAACATAGAAGATATATCAATTCCATCAATTAGAGATACTATGAATGAACTTCAGGAAGAATTAGCAAATTATTTAGCAAATAATTTTATGAATATAAAAAATTTTAAAGGTTTATTTAAATATCTTAAAACCAGAAAAGGTTTAGTAAATGCTATATCAAGCTTACTTGGTATTGGTGGTAGTATTGGAGCAATTGGAGCAATTGTATATGAGATAATTGATGAAATAAATAAATTACAAAATGTTAAAGATAAAATAACTTTAGCGAATAGTTTAGAAGCTTTAAAAAGTAATACAGATAGAAACACTGTAGATAAAATTTATAAAGATGGTTTGCAAATCCAATCCGCAACTAATGGCGGAATGGTTGATGGATTTTATGAAATTGAATTTAATCAAGATGCAAAACCTACTATTTTTGAAATAACAGTTGTAAATGGTGTTGCTAGTATTACAAATATTTTAGGAACTGAAGGTGGTTTTTCAATAGGTGATGTAATATCATTAGATAAAACAGAATTAGGAGCAATAAGTGGAACTTTAGATATAGATGTAAATCAGGTTTATTCAATGGTTGATTTAATAGATTTAGAACTTTTAAAATTAAATACAGATAATAATGATATTAATAACAGACAAAGAAGAAGACAAAATATACCAACATCATCTTCATTTTCAAGTGATGGTTTTAATATTGTAAATACGCAAATAACTGAACCTTCAAATGAAATAACAAATGAACCTACAATAAATTTAAAAATAGATACATCTCAATTCCAATATGACGGAACAGGTAATTTACAAATAAAATCAAGTATATTAGCTCCCTCAATTGCTACTGATCCTTTGCAATTTATTACAGATGTTAATACAGGGAATTTACAACTGATAGATTATGATAAAATAGCAGAAATAGGAGACGATACTGTAGGAGCAGAAACAGGTTTATATCAATATGTATTAAATAAAATTGAAGAAACATTAGGTGATCAAGAAACATATGACGCTAATGGTAATGTTATTGTTCCAGCAACAAATATTTATCAGGAAATAAATAATATTTATGAACTTGTTATGGTTGGAGACCAAACGTTTCAGAATAACAATGATTATAAATTAAATTTAGGTTATAAAACAATATGGACTGGGTATGCTTACGATTTAATTACAATAGCTTTAAAAGCAGTAAGAAATGGAATATTTGATTCTTCGTATTATAATAATGACTGGTTAGGATATTTTCCAAGTCTTACAAGAATAAGTGATGATCAATATATGACATCAGTTAAAGATGTAAATATAGAAATATTAACTAATTTAACATTTAAAAAAGGTTTAATTTATTTTGTTCAAAACGATCCAGTTGTAGATTATAATTTAAATCGCAAATTTGAATTTGTATGTTTTATAAGACCGATTGATACTGATAATACAGGTGTAGAATATACATTATTACAAACCGGTGTTGAAATTGGACCAGGACAATATGATTTAGATAATTATAAATTAAAATTAGGTTTTAGAGATAATAAATTTGAAATAACTCATAATGTTAAAAGGGAAGTAGAATATTATCAAACTTTAACAACTAAAAATTATTATAATCCAGGTGCTGTAAGTGATATTTTAGTTCAAAATGCTACAACAGGTATAACAAGTATAAGTAAGTATGTCCCTCCTAATAATATTCAAATGTTATGGGGTATATTTTCACAACAAAGTTATAAAAATGTTTTACCTTGGGCGAATTTAGATGATTTATTAGAAAGGGATGATACTTATACTTATTTCAGCAATTCTGTTTTTAAACTTTATGATTGGAATTTTAATATTTTAAGAGATATGGTAAGTCCAGCTACAACAATTTGGTCTTCACCTAAAATAATATTCCACGAATATAATGACATTAATTTACCAAGAAGAGGTATTGGAAAGTTAGTTATAAAATATGAATATATGTATGCTTCAACACAAGGGAATTTATTACAAACTAAAACATTTACAAGTCAAAATGATATTGATAATAATTTAGAATTTAAATTAAGAATAAATATTAAAAAATATAATGATCCATCTAATACTATTTATGGTAGTAGAATATATGATATAACAGAATGGCAATATGATCCAGTGTCTTTAAATCCACCAGCAGGCAATGTTAGTTTTTATAAAATGACACTTTGGATGCCACATATAACATATCCTTTATTATCAACTGACGAATATAATTATATTGAATTAGAATTAGTTCATAGAGGCGGTAGTTTTACACCATTACCAATAGGAACACAATCATATAATTTTTATACAAATCAACATAGTTTAAGAATATATAGTATAAATTATTTTGAATATGATACAACACCTACAACATTTGTTGATCATTCAGCAATTACATTTCAAGATACAACAAATTTTTTTCCAACTCCATTAGATGCTAACCATTGGTATAAAGTAGTAGCTGAGTTGGATTTACCAAATAAAGTTGTTCAATATTGGGTGGATAATATAAATCATTATTTTACTTTTGATACAGTAAATAATATATCGCATTCAAGCCTTCAACTACCACAATCTGATCCTACTGTTCCATACTTTTATAGTGCTAATTGGGAATATACAAATAATACTTATACTGGTTTGGTAAGAGATAATGATATAATTGTAATAGGAAATGAACCTTCATCTGGTGAATTAAATTTTACACATTTTGCTTGGAAACATTTTCAAAATCCTTTGGAAAATTATATGATACAAACGGAAAGAGATAAATTAGATATACTCATAAATTATAACTATTATTATGAAACTGTAAAGGTAGATAGGTATTTAAAAGTTAAAGAATTTTATGCTGATATTTTAGATGCAAGAAAAATATTAATTAATGGTGGTTTTGCTTATAATGAACTATCACCAGGTGATCAAATAACATTACTAAGAAGTGAAGATCAATCAAGTGATAATGTAGCAATAACAAATGCTTTTGTAAATATTGATAAATTATTTGTAAGTGATCCAGTGGCATCAGGTAATGGATTTTTAAGTTATAATTCTACAAGTAAAGAATTTACAATAAGTTCATCAACAATATCAGGAGCAGATGTAGAAAATGCTGTAGGTAGTTTAGTAAAAATATCACCATCTACATATGGATTTATATTTAATCAAACAGATCCAGCAGATAAATTTTTACAAATTGATGATGTGTATATAAATTCTCTGGTTAATTTAGTTATACAAAATGAAATAGTTTTAACAAATAGTATAACTGATGCCGAATATAATGATGTATTAATACAAATAAAAGATTCTTCATCCTATTCTCCGTATAATTTAAGAGAATTAGATGATACAGATGTTAGATATAATTATAAAATAAATGGAAATCATCAATATTTATATCGAGAACTTAATCAAGAGATACAATATGATCCTCTTTTAGGTGTAGCTTTTGGTTCTCAATATCCAGTAGTTATGTATCACTTTCAAGGAGTTATTATTAATAATGCAAGAAGTTGGCTTACTGGTATTCCAGCTAGTGATTATGATTTCGAAATGTTAGTCCCAGGTGGTCAAGTAGTTTATGGAAGTGGTCCATTAAATATGAAAAATTTTAATGGAGTAGAAGGTGGAAATACTGAAATTAGAACTAAAAATATAATGGCTATAAGTAGTGCTGATAGAAGTTGTATTAGTTTTTTTCATAAACCTTTTGGTTCAAATATAGATGGAACAGATGATCATATATTAGTAAAATTTGTAGATACAAATAATTATCCAGTATTTTATATTAAATTAGAATATGTAAGTAATAATGCTATATATAAATTAGTTTTTGTAAATCCCGGTAATATTAATGATGAAACGTCATTTACATTTAACAATAGCGAAAATGAAATATATTTTGGAAATGAAAATTGTATATTATTATGGTGTGATCAACCTTATTGGCATTTTTATATAAATGGAAAATATCACGGTGTGTCAATAAATCAAACTTATAGTTATGGAGCAAGTGGTATAAGAGATTGTAAAATATTAATTGATTTAAATAATTTTAATAATAGATCATTGTTATATGAATTAAAGATTTATCCTAAATTATTATTTAAGACTGCTTCAGGTGGTAATTTATCAAGTAATGATTTAATTTTTAACAATAAAGTTGTAGTAGATGTAACTGAAATGATTAGAATTATAACTTTTACAAGTGGTGGATTTATATTAAAAGAATTGAGTGGGGTTCAAGAAACAAAATCAAGATCTATATCAACTAGAAGAAGAGTAAAAGTTTTGGAAAGTAGTAGTAGTAGTAGT
>TARA_R100000742_G_C4279594_1_pt1 | contig 10962 bp, 15 predicted proteins | sample TARA_R100000742 | Tara Oceans TARA_R100000742 (sample SAMEA2623309) | marine metagenome | biome: marine biome (ENVO:00000447); feature: deep chlorophyll maximum layer (ENVO:xxxxxxxx); material: "saline water (ENVO:00002010), including plankton (ENVO:xxxxxxxx)" | depth 40 m | reverse complement strand
GGGGGTGTTCGGATTGCCGATAACCACTCGCTCCACGTTAGAGTCAGTTGTTTTAGTTTCTTTAACTTCTTGTTGTTCATTTTTTTCATTATGCTTATCAAGAAGTTCTTGCTCTATTTCCTGTTTAGACTTTTGGGTAGCCTCAACCGTTTTTACTTTAATTTCCATTAGATTAGATTTTGTACAAAGTTAATAAATAATTTTCGTTCAATTTATTCAGTTATCTTGGCGAGAACTCAGCTAAGTCAAATCCGTCTAAACTGTCCTCATTAGATTCGAATATTTGTGGTGGTGTGTTGTTCTTTCTCTGATTAATTAATCGAGATTGTTGTGTGTTTTGTTGATTGATTCGTTTAGCTTTAGCTTCTTCTCTTTGAGTCTCTCGGCTTTGTAAAGCGTTTTCCGATATATCACGCAACTGTTGATTATAATTAAACTCTTCCGCCATCAGTTGAGATTTAAGTTGTGCCTCATTATTCATCTTTTCAATTTCAAATGCAACCTTCGCTTGTTCTAATTGCATCTTACCTTGCATCTCCATTTGCATTTTTTGTGCAGCAACTTGTGCAGCCATCTCTTGAGCCTTCATATTTTGTTGTGCAGTCATAGCTTGTTTCTGCATCATTAGTTGCTCTTCTTTATCTTGCTTTTGTTGACGCTTAAGTTTTAATAATTGATTAGCAAGTTTTAAGTTTTTTAATTCTCGTATATCAATTGCATCTTCTAAGTTAATATCTTGTTTAGATAAAGCCATCTGAATATTTTGTTCAAGTAAAGCTTTTTCTTCTTCATCAGGTGCTACCTCTATAAATATACCAAAGTCATAAATGTATAAATCTCTTATCTCGTGAAGTATAGATACATTATACTTTCCTATCTTATTAGCAAAATCATCTTTAAAGTCAGCGTATTCTAAAATATCCGCTACTCTATAAGTTAAAGCTTCTGCTATACTTCTGAATATATATAAACTTCCATCAAGAATATGACGAGTAGCTACATTAGAATTTAAAGCAGCAAGTTTTTGTAAGCCTACTAATGAATTAGGGTCCGGGTCACTACCGTCACGTGCTTCATTTAATCCTGTTACCGTTCTAATCATATTAAGATAATGATTGTAATTAGTAATAAGCATTTGAGTTTTAGAAGCTCCGGAGTTAGATGTAAGTTCTTTAATAGGTACTTTGCCTTGATTGTAATCTCCATCTTGAGTATAAGACCTACCAATAACAGAACCTGTTTGAAAATAAAGTCTTAATGCATCTTCAGGATTATATGCTTGACCCGTACCTAAATCTACTTCACTAAGTCCATCTGCATCAATATAAACACCGTCAGGTACAACACGTGAAATAACTTGTTGTAATTTTAAATGAGTCATTTGAATTAAGTCTGCAAAAGGAATCATTCTTCTAACTAAAGATTCTAAAGCTCCCTTATACATTCTTGGGGCACACGCTACATAGTTTGGTAATGCGTGTTGACTTGTTGATTTAGGTCTTACCATATTACGAGCAAGTTCCCACTTAAGTATAATATTAGTACCCATTACCATTACACCATCATACCATACATCAATAGTTTTTTCAAACTTTTCAAAATTCCCTTCTTCCATTACTTCTACCGGTGGGTCAAATTGGTCATCTTTTTCAATAACCTTATCTCCTCCTGATGAAGTTACTTTCTTTTTATAAACCATCTTTTTAGTGGTCTTATAATTAAAGTATAATAATGTACAAGTATCTCTATAAAATATATCATTTTGATAAAACTGTGCTACGTTATAATAATCAAACCACGTTTGACTATACTGTGATATTTCTTCTAAATCTGCATTAGTAAGAGATGGGTCAATCTTCATCAATTCCGTAATAGGAATAGTTTTAACTTCACCCCAATAAAAACAATCTTTAAAGTAAGGGTCTTCAGTATAACTATATACTACATTTGCAGGGTCTACATATTTAATTTCTACTCCTGCTCCTTTTAAAAACTGATGTCTTGTTATCCCAATACCTAAAGTTGTAATATCTAAATCACATCTTTTACGGACATCCCAATAGTGATTTTCATCAAGTATAGTATTGATAGCCTCTTCTTCTGCTATCTCAATAGCAGGTTTATAATTAAGTTGCATATATAATGAAAGTTCTTCATCACTTGCGGGAAGTTCCTCTTCGGGAATTACAAAAGGGTCATACCCTCCTTGTTTTTGTACAATACTTAGGATATCTTTAGCAGCCATTTGTCCTTCTACCATATCTTGATATTTAGAACGCTTAGCTTGAGACATAGCATCTTGTGCGTATGCTTTAACTTTAAAGAGTCGGTCAGACATTCCATTTACCACAATGTCCACAAATTTTGGAATAATAGGCACAGGAGTCCAATCTAAGTTTAAATAAGATAAATCGCCATCAATAGCTAATTCATTTTTATATTTACTTATGGATTGTTCGCCTCTTGCGTATAATCTTAACCTATGAAACTCTCGCCATTGGTCATAGAATCTGCAGCCATTTCCATCTTTACGAAACCATTCATATTGAATAGCTTGTCCTATCATCAATCCATATTGGTCCGTAGCCTTTTCAGCATCGGATACAAACTGTGTGGGAAACCCTGCAGATGAAATATTTATTTTTACGTCTTTCATCTAATTATCTGACTTAATTTTCCATCATTACTATACCTTGCAAAGTTAATCATAATTCTTGACTCTTTTTTTTCAGGCATATATAAATGTTTTTGACACGCCATAATAGCTAAACCCGAGCTAATTGATGCATCATACGAAGTTCTATTGCTAATATCGAACCTTGCCCAATCCTCTAAGGTACGATTAAAATACATACCACTCATATTCTCATTATCACCTAATCCCACGTGTGCTTCTATAAAAGACTCTATAGCTGCAGCGTGAGCTTGTTTTACGGCTTCACTTGAGTTAGGAATACCCCCTAATTCTTTTTCGGTTTTAGAGAGCTTTGTATAATGTTTATCCGGTCTATTGATACAATAATGTCTATATCCTCTATTTTTAAAATGATATAATAATCGAGGTTTGTTATTTTCAATAAGTATTGGCATTCCATAAAAAACACACGCCATTAAAACATCTTCAAAAAATATTTCAGCCGTTTGAGGTCTTGCAATGTATTCTAAAAAAAATTCATTACTTGGAGCCTCTTCCATATTAAATTTAGTTAATCCGTGTAATGCTCCATTAGAACCTCCTCCTCCTACAGTTCCTGAAATGTCATAGCTATCACAACCAAAGGCTCCAATGTGTTCGTTGCCCGGATATAATTTACCGTGCTTGGTATAACAATTATTCTGTAATCCTTTATTTGGTGCCCACGTAATAATAAATCTTCCTCGCTTATCGGGAGTAAAATAAACTTTAGTATCCTTTACTCCATTTTCCCAATGAAAAGAACCTTTAGTTAAATGTTGTTCTGTTATCATTGAATCGTTATAATCTATCTGTTGATATATCTTTGTAAGATTAAATAAAGATTGTTTACTTTCATCTCTAAATGCGTGTGACTCAGTGCGTGGAAATTGACGATAGTATTCATTTAATGCATCAGGGTCGTGCTTTAAAGAGTCTACTTCATTTTTCCAATATTGTAAAGAGCTTTGAGTAATGTATTCATTATCAATACCTCTTATTTTTTCTACTACATCATCTATAACCGGATGACCATACCTGTCAATAAAACCCTCCATATTCCATTCCATCGGAATAAATAAAGAATATAATCCTGATTTTGTTTGTCCATTAGCATTACGTGATAACACATCAGAGTCGGTATATAGTTTTTTAAAATTTCCTCCTCCTTTATTTAATGCATTAGATGTAGAACCCATCATACATTTACCAATAATTCTACTTCCTAATCTAAGACAAGTTTTTGTAACACGCCAATTGTTTAATATATTATTGGGCTTCAACCATTTACCGCTCTCATCGTGAACTAATAATAATAATTTTTCCCCATCATAAGAGTTATCGTCTGTGTTTTTCCAATCTATTGTGGTATCTAATCCTTCTATTTCTTCTTCATCTAATTCATACATATTTTTTTTAGTAATCTTAGACGCAGGAACACGATAAGCTAATTCAGTTTTAGGTTTATCCATTCCATCCATAATAGGTTTAAAAAAGAAAGGTAAGCGACTATTGATAGGAACAACTTTGTCTGTAAACATTTTCTTTGCATCTGACCCTGTTTTAGAAAGTATACCTACTCGTGAATCTTTTACAAGAGTACCGGTGTTTACGCATTCTGATGAAGACATAAATGAAAACCCTGAACGTCTTATCTTTAAATATATCATTCCAAAACTTCTCTTGTCGGCTTTACAAGCTTCCCAAAAGATGTATAAAATTCTATTTGCTTCTCTAAATTCAGGATAGCCAATATCAATATTAGTCCATTGCAAATACATATAATGAGCTCCCGTAATATAAGTAGGTACTCCATTATTCATAAACCAAAAACCATACTCTCTATTATCAAACTCGGCTTCTATATAATCCACCCATCTTGATTTAAATTGTGATGGCATTTCATTCCATTGAAAGATGGATGATATTTTAGATAAAGGTTTTGGAAGTTCTTCTCTTTCCCAATATTGTTCGGTGGAAGTGGAGTGTCTTTGAAGACACTCTTTAGGAGTTTTAGGTAATGCAATGTATAGTCCGGAAATATAAAGTACCTCACCTATTTCTCCGGATTTAGATATAACAATAAGGTCATACTTTTCATTATACCCATACACCCAAGAACGATTACGATTTTTATTCGTCAATACACTCTTCGGTACGTAGTCTTTCACTACTCGATATAATATACTATTTTGACCTTCGTTCTGCAAATCCCTGTTTTGTATCTACCTTATTATCTGTTGTACCTCCTTCTATAGCTTCTCGTTCTTCTTCTATTTTTTTTAGTATTTCAAATGCATCAAAAATACAAAGCTTTTTAGTAGCTGCCGCATTTTTTAATCTGTCCGCAGAGATATCATCTTCAGGGTCAGGCTTTATAATTTTTTCTTTAGCTACCTTTATAAGTTGCTCAACTGCTTGATGTCCGGCTTCTATTATTTTTAATTTAGTTTCTTTACTCATAGTATTCTTTTTTATAAGTATGATGTCTATAATTAGTTACAATTTCTTCGCCTTCATTTATTATTTTATCAGCAATTAAAATCATATTATCATTATTTCTAAAGAAATAAAACTTTGCATTTGGTACTGCTGAATGATTTACATATCTCCCTGCTAATGTTCTTGTATTGTTAATAATGCCATAACCAATCTGCTCTCCTTTTATTATTTGTCTTTCAGCAAAAATACCTACTCCTTCTATAGCCGATTCTTTTACTGTATAGTTTTTATTTTTATCATCAACAACCGGTCCTGCTTTTAATTCAAATTCCTTTGAATTAATATAATTATTTAAATCATCTAAGTTAATATTATGCTCTTTAAGCATATTTAAAAAATCACTCATCTTTTAATTTTAAAAACAAAACTTGCACCATCCTTGCATCATTTTGAGAACCAAAGTTTAACTTTATATTTCTTGAGTGTTTCACATTAGATTCAAAAATAAAAGCACTATTATATTGTGCTTGGTTTATTAAAATAGGAGTTTCGTTATTGTCATAAAGCGTAGTTCCATATCCTTCAGGATAAGTTTTATTTAAATATAATATTACGGTTCTATCTCCGTGCATATCATCGGTGTGAATATAATGAGGCTCTTCTTGATGTAAAGGAGATTTACGCACAAAATTTAATGTAATCTCATACTCCGGAAATAAAACGGTAGCTAATTCAGCTAATTCATCCATTCCTCTTTCTTGGATACCTCTAAATTCTCCGGCTTCTGCCTCTATCACTTTCCACCCACCGCTTTCTATTTCTTCCACATAAGCATCGGGGTCAGCTAATACATTAAAAAAATTCATTGTTATCATAGAACCAAAGTAATACAGTGGTCGTATAATCTATACAAAGTTTGATTATCCACTTTAAATTCATATTCTTGATTGGGTTTGTAACAAACCTTATCTCCAATCTTTACTCCTTTGTTTTGAAGGGTTTCATTTAAGATAGCCACCTCCCCCATTAAAGGCTCTTTACTTAGGGGTTTATATATATAACTTTCCTCTACAGGAATAGGTTTTAAAAAACAATACCTATCATACCCTATCCACTCGTTGTCTTTTTTATATGCAAAGAACTGTTCATCATCTACAAGAAATAGATTGTCTTTTAAAAAACTTCTACCGCTCTGTCTGTTTCCATACATATCATTATAAAACTTAAAGACATTATGGTGTACTAATAAAGTATCTCCTTTTTCAATAGGACCCTCGTAGTTTATAGGGGTCTCAATAACCGTAGCTTCACGATTAGATGTGGTATAATTTTCTTCCGATGTACTAACGACTAAATCAATATTACCTATCTGTTTAGTGTTATTATATCTTTTTCCCTTTACAGGAGTTACAAGGAATGAGTATGGTGATTGCATTTAATTTCATTTTATTTAACTTCTAATAGATTTATGATGCACGAAAGTTTTGTGTTACTCTTGCTCTGTTTCTATTAATTCGAGTTTTACCATTTCTCGAAGTAACTTTTTTAACATCTTTTGCTATGACTTTACCGTCAGCATCTCTTACAATAAACTTTTCTTTAACTTTAGTTTTAGTTTTAGTCTTGCCTCTTCGGTTAGTTTTTGTTTTATCTTTTTGAGTAGTAATTTTGGTAGAGGTTTCTCCCGTCTTTAAATTAGTAACTACCGAATCTTCGGTATACTTTTTTTTAGTCTTTTCTTTGGCACCTCTTTTATTAACCTTCTTTTTTGACTTGGTTGACATTGATGCAGTTGATTGAACCAATGATGGGTCTAAAGATTTATCTCCGTTAGGCATAATTAAAAGTTTATATTATATTCAATACTAATAGGCATTGTGTTGGTAAATTCTTTCCAACAAACAATCTCTCCTCCCTCATTTTCTATCCATATTTTTATAGAATCAGATTCTTCGTAATATTTAATAAGGTGGATATTGTATGCCGAACCTAATACGTTTTGCCCTACAATGTAGTGCATTGCTCCTGATTTATAATCAGGACCTATAGAGATTTTCCTAATATCCATTTAATTAAATTTACTTTCCTGCCTTACAAGAGTCAAGTTCTTTTTTAAGCTCTTGTATAGCTTTTACCAATACAGGTATTAAAGCTGCATTACCAACCTCCCACGCTTCATTATTGTTTTTATTTAACAATGAAGGAAGAACGTCTTCTGCGTCCCAATCCTGAATTACTTCATCCAACTCTTGTGCAACAAAGCCTGAATCTTTTTTTCCTGACATTGTGCCATCACGTCTGTCCCAATCCCAAGATACCGGTTCTAAATCCATTATGAATTGTAGTCCTAATTCTAACTCTTCAATGTTATCTTTATCTCTTACGTCTGAAAGACCTGAAATAACTTGAGTATTACATCTTAGTGTAGTTACATTATTATCTCCTAATACAACTTCATTATCGGCTTGTGCTTGAGAGTTGTGACCTAAGTTGGTGGTATTAATAAACCCTACTACTGTAGAACCTGCAGCTTTTCCAATCGCAGTATTTGTAGTACCTGTTTGTAATTGTTGTAAAGCATCATTACCTATGGCTACATTATAGTCTCCACCTGTTTGACTCTGACAAGCATTTGTTCCGACTGCAACATTAAAGTATCCAAGATTGGAGTTTGTTCCTGCTGACGTTCCAATTCCGATGTTGTGTTGACCGTTTGCATTTAGACCTGCGTTGTTTCCAATATAGACACAGTCTGTTATTTCACTAACCCCTGCATTACCTACATTGCCTCCGGCATTTGGTCCAATCATTACATTGCTAACTAATTGTTGTCCATTATTACCTGCACTTTTTGCAACACCAAAACCAATCATAGTGTTATTAGTAGATGGTACATCCATATCTCTTGCTACTTCGTATCCTATAGCAACAGTCTTATCTACATCCTCAGTTGCATTTTGAAATACTTTACTTCCTACAAGAACAGAACCTGTTAATGTTTGAGCATTTACCATTTGGTCATACCCTACTAAAACAGATTGGGCTACAGTAGGTAGAGTTGTAGCTAACTGTATTCCAACTGCTACTGTTGCAGCAGGGCTTTGTGTTTCTACTACTCCTTTTCCTAAAGTTAATGAAGTGTCATTATTAGAATTTGTTGCATTACAAATTAATGTCCCTCCAATTACTGTGGTGTCTTCAGGAATAATTCCTTGACCTCCTACAATATATGTTAAGGTGTTTGTTTCAGCAACTACTGAAGCAGCATCTCCATAAAACATTTTTGTTGGAGATAAAGTTGGGGGTGGGACTAAACCTACAATATCACCAATTAGATAATTTTTAGTTATGTCATTATCGGTTACATCCGTTCCAATAACTTTATCAGTTAATTGCGGTGTGCTATCAATGATATATGAAGATATTTTAGCCATCAGTATTTATTTTTTTTGTTGGACTTCTCCTGTTTGTATATTGATAACAGAATCTTTCCCGTATTTGTCAATTAATGTTTTTTCATTCTGAGCGAACTTCATTTTCAATGCTCCTATCTCAGAAATGATTGCTGCTTTTTGAATCTCTAAATCTCCAAGCATCATTTTCTTTTTTGTGTATTCAGTGTTTAACGACTGAACTTCTTCTAATTCTTCTTTACTTAATTTCATTTTAATTTGATTTTAGTTTGTTACAAAGTTACGAATTATTTTCTTTTAATCTTTTCAAACGACCTTCCGCCAAAATAAGCTGAAATCACCGTAATCAAAGTAAGCTGCAAAAGGTCTGTCCATTTATCTTCTACAGAAAACTGAATTACTCCTGCATCTATATAAACTAACAATACAGTGGATATAACTAAAAATATTAAAACCATAGGTCTTACATTTTTACTTAACCACGAATCAGCATTCGTATCTGATTTCCATCGTTCCGTTATATTCTTTTGCATTTCTGTTTCAGCCTCAATAAATATCTCTGTGAGTTCTTTTTCAAATTGAGCTTTTTCATCTTTAGTCTGAACAAACTTGTCGACTACACCGCTAACGCTATCTACTATTCCGCCTCCGGCTTTTCCAAATAATTTTAAAAATATTTCTTTCATAGGTTTTTATATTCTTCTGTTGCATCAAAACTTGGACACGCTTTATTTGCATAATCTCGATGTCCATTTATACTTGCCTGTGGAGCAAGTAGTTTTAAAAAGTATAATAAATATTCTAATGATTCTTTTTGTTTATCTGTTCGTGTATCCTTTGGGGTTTTACCATCTTTCTCTACACCTCCAATATAACATACACCCCACGACTTACAATTCAATCCTCTCGTGTGAGCTCCACATTCATTTATCTTTCTTCCTGTTTCTATTGTTCCATCCATCAACACGATGAAATGGTATCCGCATCCTTTCCATCCCCTTGCTTTATGCCATCTATCAATAACTTCTGTATCTATACTATCATCACCTTCTCTTGTTGCTGAACAATGTATTATTATATTTTTTATATCTGTTGTTTTCATCTTCCTTGTCCTCTGTATTTTAATTTGTAACCTGTCTGTCCTTTAGAAGCATTTTTAGAATGTACTCCCGGTCTTTTCTTGTGGGACTTCTCTCTGTATGTAGGGATGAATATCTTAGCCATTATTGAAGTTCGTTTAAAACCTCTTGAATCTCTTCTATAGTTACAGTGGGTTCAAACATTATATTACCCTCCCAAACTCGTACAGGCTCATTACCTTTCTTTAAAGCTATAACAGGGATTTTGCTAAATTTTTCTTGAACACTTTTGGGTTGTTCTTCAAGAATTGCCCATTCAAGATTACAACCATTTAAGGTTTGAATAGGTAGGGAGTTGTCTTTATTCCAATTTGCATTTAAATGAAGCACGGTATAATCATAATCTAAATCTATTTTATTTGCATTCTCAACTGTTGAAGAGAAGGCTAATAGTAATAATAGACTAAGAATTAGATTTTTCATTTTCGTTTATTTTCATAGAGTCGTGCTTCTAATGTTTTTAATGTTTCTTTGATTTCCTTAATATCATCTTTCATTGCGTCCACATCTTGTTGTGTAAGCATTATAGTTTTTCTTACCACTTCATCTTTATAGTGATACTCTTGTTCTGAAATAACAGGCTCCGGTTTTTCCATTGCTAAAGCAATGTCAGATTTTAAAGTAAAATAAACTGTCATTATACTTACGAGTACAAATCCTAATCCTGCTGCGTCTTTAAGCGTTAACTTGAAAGTTGTATCTTTGTCTATCTGAGTCATCTTCATTTACTATTTCATATGTTATTTCAATATCTTTAATGTCTAATGTTATAGATGTTTGATACTCCATATATTAATTTACATATTCAATTAACACTGAATTTGTTACATCTCCATTTGTTGATGGATATACGTTAGGGGTGTTGGTTCCTCCTGAACATATAAGTTGGATTTCAAATACATCACCTGCCGTTGCAGCAACTATATTAGAACCTGTCATAACTCTTTTGTTTTGACCACCACCAACTGAACCTGTTTGAAATAATCCAATATCATATATGATTCCGGTAGTTACACCTGCAGTTGTATTAACTGCAACTTGTTGAATTATCATTCCTTCATTTTGGTCAAATAGATTTAGATTAAGAGTTATCTTATAAGCTCCTGTTTTTGGCATAGTAAATTGTGTAACACCATTTGAACCGGTAAGTCCATTCCAATTAAAAGTTATAGCCCCACCAACAGAGTCGGTAGAGATATTTGTACTTGCCGTATTAAAGGGAACATTTTTCAAGCCCCCACCTGAAGAACCATTGGTGAAATTAAAATAATTTACATTAGCGGCTCCCGGCTCC
>TARA_R100000742_G_C4279596_1_pt1 | contig 10999 bp, 20 predicted proteins | sample TARA_R100000742 | Tara Oceans TARA_R100000742 (sample SAMEA2623309) | marine metagenome | biome: marine biome (ENVO:00000447); feature: deep chlorophyll maximum layer (ENVO:xxxxxxxx); material: "saline water (ENVO:00002010), including plankton (ENVO:xxxxxxxx)" | depth 40 m | reverse complement strand
TGGGCTGAGTTACACGCACTAATTGGAGCGATACAATATATGTCATATACATACTATAATGGCGAAAAACAAATTGAATCAAGAAGAAGGTGAAGAATAAATGAACAAAAAAAGAACAGTAGAGATAGAAAGAGGCGACCTTTTAGGAGGTCTAGAAACGACAAGCGGAACGACATACCTACGGGTAGAGGACATAAGTGCAATAACAGTACGTGATAAAACACACGACTCTGTTCATGGTACAGGTCTAGTAGACCATCTAGAGATAGATATACACATGGTAACAGGAACTATATTCACCCTCATAGGTGGTTTAGATTCGCTAGCAACACTCAACATACCTATAACAGTAGTAGAAGCAAATGGAGATAGATACGGGGGTGAGTTAAGTGAGTAAAGTTAACATTGACCGAGATTGGAATATGTTTCAAGCATCCTTGAAAATATCAGAGGTTGCTGATAGATTGAAAGACGCTAAAGCAGACAAGAAATTAATCAACAGAGCCACACGGTTGTTAAAAGATATAGAGGGGGCTATGGAATGAGTGGCGAAAGAGCATCATTCGATGACTATGATAGTAAAGACGAACTTATCCAACAAATGTTTGATGAGTTAGTTACTGAGTGGGTTGCTAGAGATGCAGGATATAGTATAGATGGCATCAATGATATTTTCCTAGATACCTTATCAACACAAACTATGTGGGTAAAACCAGTAGGAGAACCTACACTTGTGAATACAGACTTAAACGTGCAATACGCACAAGAGTCGCTAGCATCCCTAAGAGAACAAGCAACCGAAGAAGCAAGGTTGTATTGGTTAGAGGAGATGGGTGCGGAATATGAGTAAGTACGAGAAGTTCAGATTAGTACCTACCAACACAGAAGACGGCAACCTGTTGATATACAAAGGCGAGAGTAAACTACCTGCCTCTGATATGAAAACACTAGCCAATATACTTCTAAAGAAAGGTATGCCTGAAAAATACTACAAGGAGGCTTATGAGTTGCTAGATGATATGGGTATGTGGATTATATTACACACCTATGCGTTTAGAAAAGAAACCCCAAGAAAGGTTGCTAGTGTACTAGCAGACCCTAGATTGACTTGTGCATCGTTGGTATTTGCACACCTAACAGGCGTTGATAAAGACATATTCGACAACGGATATAGTATGCGACCAAGCCCCAAACTATTCAATATCAATACTGTTAGAGGGTTGCTAGAATGAGAGCCAAAACAATCACTCACGTTGAGTATGAAATATTGACATGGTTGCTACACAGCATAGATTTGGATGATTTGAAGCAGTCAATGTGTCCTGTTGGGGATACCTTTGCAGAAGAAAGATTCAAAAAAGGGGCAGCATCCTCGGCTAAATTGATACAGAATATGTGCGATAGGAGAAAACACAAACTACCAACCAACCATCCTGATTATGAGGTGAAACAATGAGTGAAAGATTGTGGTTATTACCATACACAGAAAAGACGGCTGATAATTTGATGGCTAAGTTTGGAAAATTATATGGTGGCGGGTTGTATAAAAGAAAAATTGGAAGAGGGCCGAATAAGGGTCTATATTATATCTATCAAAAAAATGATAAAAATCAAGGTGGTTGCCATGAGTGAAAATTACGATGTTGTGGTTGGTACACCAATGTACCATAGTTGGACCACTAAGACCGTTGGTAAGGGAGATTATACCCGTACTGTACGAGTCAAACAATGTGATATGCTAGAAGAAGGCTCATGGCCGCAGAAATATCTTAGCAACGAGGCCGCACTAAAGGTCAAAGCCTGTCCTAAATGTGTACTTGCGGGTTTCGCAGTACCGTTACCTAGACCAGTCAAATACACACCAACAGTTGGTAAAGAAAAGACAGCCAAAACTGGTTTATTTCTAATAGATTATTTGGATAGCAACTAGGTTTATATGGAGAACCATTACACACTATAAATGAAGGTCGGAGGTTTTTATTTTTCAGGGGTTTTTTGTTACTATTAATTTCCCCCCTGTCGTCATATGTTTTATCCTCCCCTCCGACCTTCACAACAAACACTTGAAGTATTAGCATATCCTAGAGATATATATGAGACATCCGTTGCTATTCGGAGGAGATTTCGTTTTAACTACACCCGAACTAATAGAAGTAGTAGATTTCAAGGCATGGAGAAAGGTATCTAATACCAAAGAATACAGGAGAAGGAGAAGATTCTCACCTTATCTGACATTAAAGACTGGAGATACGTTGCTAAAATTAGTAGGATATACTGCTGTTTGGGATTTCTTAGATGCTATACAACCCCAACTACCTAGAATACCAATAAACTCAGTAATGAAAGGATATGAGTTCTATGACGAAGAAACGATGTCGTTTCTAGAAGAGGTTGCTTGGTTCGTTATCGAAAGCAAAACACCTTTTATTGGATTTAGAGTTGATGAAAATGGATTAGCAAAGGTGGTTGCTAAACCAATTTCTAATATCCCAGTAAATAGCAAAACGTATATTGGATTGGCGGAACTTACTCTACATGATGCTGGAACCTATTATGTTGCTATGCTGGAAACTAACCAGCGTAACAATCGGATGTACTTCTGTTATACTATGGGCTTAGGTATTAGGCCGTTTCTAGGAAAGTTATACACCAATGTAGATGACGCACAACGGTACGTTGTTGCTACGGTAGAGAAACTAAAGGAACAAAAAGACGTAGGGGAATCGTTGATTATTAGAAATAATATGTTCGATGAAGAAATAGATTTGTTAGAGAATGAATCATTCTTTTTATTACTTCAACAAAAAGAAAACCAAATTAAAGGCTAACAGTACAACGGTTTTCTAATTCTTTCTATTCTCTATGGGATATTTTGAGAGTATTATAAGGGACTAATCTCAAATACATCTATTGAAGTATTGAAAGAATAAAAAAAAGGACTTACTGGTAGGAAGTAATTTGTATTAAATTAACTAAAAACAATAAAAAGAATACTTCGGTTTATATGGAGAGTAGTAGACCGAGGTATATGGCAAGAGGACAGACTAAGAGAGTTCAGGCTACTGTATACCATTACTTGGCCGAACAAAATGAAGCAAAGCACAGTAATGAATTGGCTGATTGGTATAACTCATACCGACATCCTAACCCTACACATACGAAGGGTCAGAATCATGGTACTACTGCTATGAGACTGGGAGGAATAATGGCTGCCAGTTTGTTGTTTGAGAATGTAGGTTTTGTTAATGGCTACGCATACTGGGAGGCTAGACCAATAGATGTAGTGGTAGAAAGAGCAATCAAATCAAAAACTAACCCAAAAAAATATCCGAAGTTCCTTAGAGAGTTAATAGAGGAGAGGATGTTAGAATGAGAGAAACCGCAAACGATGTTGATATTTATTGGGAATCGGAGATAGAAGGGGATATTCATAGAGTTATCGTACTCTGCTCACAAGAACCGTGTCCTATTCCCAACATATTAGTTGAATCAGTTGAAGAAAAGGCGGAATTGAAAGCAACCGTTTTCTCCAAGTTGGATAGAACAAAACCTTTCTTTATGTCCGATGCGATAATCGGAACAACAATACACCAAATTGGCAACCAACTCATAGTCAACTTTAGAGGGTTTCACCCTATAACTACTGGTAATCATTGGTTGTTTGGTTATCCCGTTGTTAGAGAAACAATAGAATCAATAATGGATAAAACAGATGTTGATTCCTTCCTTGTGATGACCTCTTCTATATACACTAAAGAACCTGTTTCGTTGATAAGTAAATCCGACTGTACTTTTAGTACGTGGAAGTTTGGAGATTGGTATAACGATGAAGATAGTAAAGATGTGCTACCGTTGTTTGCTTTTATGACAAGTTGGTTGGCTAGGTTAAGAGGAATACAGACTGATATTGTTATGTTCAAGGCATCTTTGGATAATATTATGAGTCAACAAATGTTTGCTGATGGCGTTGGTCTGTTTGAGATATTAGAGTTAAGTGTAGATATAGAAAAAGCACAAGATTTATACGACCAACACGAATCGGAAGTTGATATGATTTCCGGCATAGTGAATAAACAAGACGTATCTAGTGGAGGAATGTTCTCTTGAGTGATGTAGATATATACGATGATTTACAATCCTTTTGTGATGCTAACCACTATGTCGCAGTAGATGATAAACTACCCATATTCATTTGTAGTATAGGGGCGCATATTTTCAATGCAATAAACAAGTGTTCCCGTTGCGACTTCACAGTAGAAGACCCAGTAGATGGTTACTTCTCTATCCCTAACTGTCCGTTGCGACACGACAACCCCCCAATCTATACACCGATGTCTAGATTAGCAGACACTAGGGTTCACATACTCATGCGTGGTAAGAAGGGTTCAGGAAAGAATGTGTTGATTGATTTGTTTTTAGCAGAAGGTACAGGCCTGATATGGAATCCCGAAGGTTTCAATGGTATAGGATTTAGAACTATGATTGGTGCTAACTCAATAACAGAAGCAGGTCTATTTGGTAGTGTTAACGAAGATGGTTACGTTGCGGGTAGGCCAGTTGCTAGAGAGTTATGTGGTGGGTTCTTAGGTTTTGAAGAGTTTTCATCCCTTACTGATGCTACTAAGAAAGACCACAGCATGGATATGAAAAATCAGTTGCTAACTAGTTTGGATAGTGGGCGTGTCAACAAAGGTATGAGACATGGTTGGGTTAGATATAACACACGATACACTTGTTGGGCGGGTACGCAACCTGCTAGGTTTGAGTTAGAATCAGGATTAGATAGAAGATTCTTCATCATAGAGATAGAAATGTCTCCTAAAATAGAGTTAGAATATAAGATAGCACAGAACAAACAGGCTAGAATGACCCCGAAAGAAAGAGCAGAGTTAGCAACTAAGGCTATGGAAATGAGAGGTTGGTTCTACAAAAGGATGGAAGACGCTGTACTTAATCCCCCTACTAGTGTGATGTTCTCGCCTAGATTTGAAGAGTGGGTGCTGAGAGATACTGTTCGTTCCTTCGAGGCTGATTTATTTAGAAGGTTAGCAATTGGTTATGCTATGATGCAACCTGAGTACAAAGGCGGAGAGCCGTTGCTTGTAGATATAGATGATAGATTATCTCTTATACTGATGCAATCACTTAACATGAGAAGGACAGTAATGGATGCTGACGTTGCTTTGATTAAATCAATGTATTGGAATCAAGATATTCCTAAGTCAACATTATTGAAAGAGATTGCTAGGATAATTACCAACGGTGATTACCAAAGTGCGAAAAGATGGGTGGAAGAAAACTTGATTGGGGAATCTTGGTATGAAGAACATACACCAAAGGTCGTTGGTAAAAGAGGCCGTAGGGGTGTTGCTTGTAGGATAGGAGAAAAGCAACCTGAACCTGATGAACACTATGCTAGTTGGGGGAACGGTAATTGAAGAAGAAGAGAGTGAACTTTGTAAACTCATGTGAAGAATACATAAAAAAGAAAGGTGCTACTACTGCGATAGAGTTAATAGACAACGTAAGAAGTAGTTATGGTAAGAAGTATCGTAATATACCTAGTGTAATGGAACTAGCCATGATATTAAGGATAGATAAACGGTTTATGGTTTTAGAAAAGAATAGCAACGGTGTCTCTCTTTGGGATGTGAAAGAAATGAGTGGTAGAATAAAAAAGCGTTGTGAAACCTGTGGTGAGTATACCACCAACCTATTTACTGGTTTATGTGATGCCTGTACGGAGGAAGAGTAATGAAATCGAAATGGTTGATAGAGCAAAGGTTGGCGTATGAAGAAGACCCGTTGGTAATTACAACACTAAAGTGGGTCTTAGAAAGTCCTGAATGTCCTATGTGTAACCACGTACAAAGAAAGGATATTGAGTATGTCGTTGCTAATGGTACACAATCCCCTGCATTCCTAGAAGAGAAGCATGGTTGGTCTAATGGTATCATTACAGAACATATGAATGAGCATATAGAATATGATGCTAAAGAGGCAGAGAGGGTAGAAAAACTGCGTGATGATAGTATAACAACCCTAGATATGGCCGAAGATGTGTTTTCAAGAATCAACTCTTGGTTGGATGAATGGGAGCAAAAGAAAGATGAGGAAGGTATTTCTAGAGAGTGGATAGGGGAAGCAACGAAATTGGTTGCTGCCGCAAACACAAACCTAAAACTCATTGGTACTTTGAAGAAAGAGATAGGTGTTGATTCACAGTTGTTGCTAGCACACCAACAAATAAACGGGGTTATGGGTATCTTAGTAGATGTTCTTAGAAATGAACCCTTGTTGCTAAACCAAATGGAATTGAGACTGGCTGCTCTGAAAGCCCCTACTATGGAAGTAGACTTTGAGGTTATAGAATGAATAACGAAGCAGGAGAGAGAATAAAATGGCGACCACATTTTAATCAATTAATTGCTAGACCAATACCAAAGACCGAGTTTCCAAAGATAGTAGAAAGAATGATAGATGATGGTTTGGTTTGTATATTATCCACAGGTGGGTATCAATGGTATAGTGGTAGATACAGAGTATCTGCTGCTGCCGTAAAAGAGATATGGAACTTATCACAAGCACAATGGTCTAGATTCATGGGATGGGTTTATATCCATGACCCCTTCTCAATAATCCCCGAGGAAGGTAACGAAGATGGCGAAGATTTACAGACAGAGAGCAGTTAGAAAAGCAATAGAGGAATGGGCTAGAAGTGAGTGGTTTACAGCAAGTGAATTATTAGACCTAGCATCCGAGATGAATACACAACCTAGAGGTGGTTTGACTGTATTCTCGGTATCTAGAATATTAACTGGATTAGAGGCTAAAGGTATGTTAGAATCAAAAAGAAAACTAGGCATTAAGATTTACAGGAGGTTAGAAAATGGGCGTAATAATATACACGAACACACCCGATAAGTACACAGAAGGCGAAACTGTCTATATGGAAGGGTTGCTAAAATACCCCCCGACAGGTATAGGGGTAACATATGTTTTGAATGGCACGATGTCAGAATCAGAAGCCAAGTTGCTTGCTCCGTTGGTAGAGTATCGTTTGGTTGTAACACCTAAAAGAAAGCCAAAGTTCAGTAGTTCTCCTAACATATTAGTTGACTGGAAGAAACAAAGCAACGACCTATCTTCTATTATCAAAGGGGTATTCGTATTCCCACACAGATTGACCTTATTCAAAAGATTAAAGTTTGTACCAATTCCCTATCTTCTTGAGGCTACCAAAAATATAGTAGATTACAGATTATGGAGATTGGTTGCTAGGTCTAACATGGTCCTACCGGACCAATACGTTAGAGCCTTGTTTGCTTACGGTATCGAACCCAAATCAATTACTGTTGCTAAACAGAAGAAGAACAAAAGAAAAGATATTTCACATCCTCTCTTTAGAGAGGGGGATAAGTGGATTGATTTTATAATTAGAAACAATGAAGAGGTTGCTAACGAACTGAGAATTGTTGCTCCCGACTTATTACCTAAAGGTGTGAAGAAAAGGATACAAGAGGTAGGTGATGTTCAATGGCCGTAGGTAGTGCTGCTTGTTGGATTAGTATTATGGTATTCTTTATATCATATCTAATAGTACCTTTTACTATATGGTGGATAAAATTGTTTATCAGAACAAATGGTTTCTCTGTAAAATGGAATCAAGTAGAGTTAGAAACACAGGAAGAATATGAAGTAAATACTGAACATTATGATATGACTTGGGCTGCCGCATTTAGCAACCAATAATATACCTATACTTTATAGTATATACCGCATGAGTGCTAACAACAGGCGACTTAGACGCTTGGTTGTTGATATATTGTTCGACAAAGGTGCATTAACAAGAACACAAATTGCAGAGCAGTTGGCCGAATTAAGGTCTTTAAGAGAAGTCCCTAGCGACAATAGTTTGTCTAGTGTACTCGCTAAAAATGTTCAGTTGGAATCGGTTGGTTTCGCTAAAGTTGAAAAGTTAAATGGGAACAAAACTAAACACATGGTCTTCGATGTCAAAAGAGATTTGATAACAAACAAAGAAGAAATAGAACAAACAAGGCCAATGTCATGTATGACTGCTGCTGAAAGGAAGTTAGCACAGAGATGTCCTCAATGTGGTAAGCATAGAATACTACCTAAAAACAGCGAAATATGTTTACATTGTATTAAGGGTTTATAGGGAGAATAGTCTGCCATATAAGATATGAACAAACCAATTATTATAGGTATAACAGGAAAGATGCGTAGTGGTAAAACCACATTGGCTAATCGTTTGGCTAATTATTGTGAAACAGAGGTGCTATCTTTCGCAACGTATGTGAGACAAGAGGTTGCTAATTCATTCTTCCCCCATGAATCAGTTCCTATGAACGAACTTCTAAGGTTGGAAGCAGCAGATAAAGGTACAATAAGACCTATATTACAAGCCTTCGGTCATGGTAAGAGAACACTAATAGATACTGATTATTGGGTGGAACAACTAGCAACCGATGTAAAGAACAACTACCAAGATGTAGATGTAGTGTTTATTGATGACGTTAGGTATGTAAACGAAATAGAATACATAATGAATCACGGTGGTTATATTGTCAGACTATCATGTGATGAAGATATTTTGTTAGAAAGGGGAGCATCAGCAGATGCGTTGCTACACCCTAGTGAGAATAATATAGACCCCACTAATTTAACATTAGCAGAGTCGGCATACCCTTCAAAGGTATTATCATTAGATAGTGGTAGTGCTACGCCCGAACAGTTGGGGAAGTGGACTCTTATGTGGATGTCTAAAAGTGGGTTTTGGGATGAGGAATAAATATGTTAAAGACCGTTTGGTCCGAGAAATACCGACCAACTAGATTAGAAAACATAGGCGGTCAAGACTCAGTAATAGTAGAGTTAACCGCTATTGCAGCAGGAGAAGGTAGTCCTCAACATTACTTGTTTCATAGTGCAGAAGCAGGTACAGGGAAGACTACTGTTGCTAGAGCATTTGCTAACGAACTAGGTTGGCCTATACATGAGTTCAACGCATCCACCAAAAGAATGAGGGGTATAGAGTTCGTAGAAGAAGAAATTATCCCACTTAGCAACGGAGGTGGTAAACTTGTGTTCTTACTTGATGAGGCAGACCAACTAACTTCTGCTGCTCAATCGGCATTGAAAGGTGTAATAGAGAACACAGATGGTATATTTATTTTAACTTGTAATGATATAAGCAAAGTTTCTAGTTGGATAAAGTCAAGAGTAGCAGTTAGACATTTTAGTCCGATAGATTATGATTGGATGAGTCATATAATAAGACATATAGCAACCTTAGAGAGTTTAGCACTAGAAGAAAACTGGACTAGGAGAATAATAAAAAGCAACAAGGGGGATTTGAGAAGTGCGATAAATACATTACAAGCCCTGTCGTGTGTACCCGAAGATATGAGAGAGGCATTTACCCTCGAATTAAATGATGATAGTATGAACCATAAATTATTTTTACAACTCTGTTTCCGTGATAGAGATGTGGAATCTGCTGTTGCTTTGTTGCTAGGTCGTGATGTTAGAAAGACGGTTAGAAGTATATTTGAATACGCCATAAATAGTGAAGCAAGTGCCGAATCAAAAATGAAAGTTACAGAGGCGGCTATAATTTCAGAGCGTGATTGTATAAATGGTGTGCTAGATGAAATTGTCAAATGGTCTTTTTGCTCTATGTTATGTGCAGGGTTTATAGGGAGATGGGGTACAGGAGAGACTACTACAACAGAAAGGTGAACTAATATGTTAGAAGAGATGATACAAAAAATTGCGGGCAATATAGGTTGCTCGGTTGAAGAACTAATGAACGCCCATGCTACGGTAAAAGAAAGCAACCACGCAGGATTTATTGCTGCGGGGAAAACAGATGAAGAGGCTAATACTCTTTGTCTCAGAATGGCTTCTACTACTGTAAGAAAGAAATCAATGGCACTAAGTCGAAGTGGATTAGAAGAATACGAAGGCGTATTCCTAAGTGTACCAAGAGCAAAAGACTTCGCTGAATTGTCTTATAAAAAGACAGCAGGGTTGCTAAATACTTTAGATGAATCAGGCAGAGAAAACTTAGTTGCTAGCGGGCAAGTTATGTTATACACACCTAAAGGTGATGGTGGGTACTTACGAACTGCTAATCCTACTTTGGTTGCCAAACAACCCTTTGAAGCAGGACAGACTAATCAAACGCCTGTTGCTAACCTACCTAAACACACTATGACTCTAAACGATGGCACTATATTTTGTTGCGTATGGAATAATAGTATGCCTGTATTCCCTAACGGTAACTCAAATTACAGATACGGTCAACCAAGACCTTTATCTGAGCCTGAAAGGATTTCTCTATTCTTAGGGAGGAAGAGAGGTACAGAAACCGCACCTACTTTGATGAAAGTATATGCGAGTGGTAAGTTAAGCAGGGCTTCCTTCCCAACACTCACAACTGGTTTTATAGCAGGTAAACCTAATGCTAATGGAGATAGATTATATCTAAAAGCAGACTTGAGTACATGGAATGACGATGCTAATGTTGCTAATATGTGGCCTAATGCCCCGCATGAATGGGACTTAGGTAGTTTAGGTATTACACCATTAGAAGGTTTAGATTCTATTGAATCCTATGTAGGTGGATTAGGAGATAAAGAGAAATGGGATGCTTTGTGTGCTGCTAGATTAGAAGTGTTACATATAGACCCTCAAGACAGAGGTGGTTTCGTTGTTACACTTGGCGATTTGGATTATACTAGTTTGTCTATGCCTCTAGAACTTTGGGTTCCTAAGTCTCAAGAAAGGTATCTTGACTTTGGTGTCGGTTCAACTATGATGGTAATAGGTCAAGGTTGGATGGGTAGAGATGGTGATGGTAGAATGTCTATAACAGGTTGGTCTGTTATAGATAGTCTAGTACCAACAACCATAGAACATGATGATGGCAACGAAGAAGGCGAACCGGAAGGGTGGGATTAAAATGGCTTGG
>TARA_R100000742_G_C4279598_1_pt1 | contig 11110 bp, 12 predicted proteins | sample TARA_R100000742 | Tara Oceans TARA_R100000742 (sample SAMEA2623309) | marine metagenome | biome: marine biome (ENVO:00000447); feature: deep chlorophyll maximum layer (ENVO:xxxxxxxx); material: "saline water (ENVO:00002010), including plankton (ENVO:xxxxxxxx)" | depth 40 m | reverse complement strand
AAATTAGTTGGTAAAGCTGATAGAGATGAAATTACAGAGGGAATAAAAGACATAACAACTAAATACGAACCTGAAGCTGATGAAACAGTAGTCGTAGCCAAAAATTTAACACCACCAGAAGAACCAATAGATCCTGATAAAATAGATTTTGGTGTTGATAAGCCTACAGATCCTACAAAAGTAACACAAGAAGATATTGATGATAATAAATTAGCAGATGATCTTATAGACTTTGGCACTCAAGGAAAAGATGCAGGTACAAAAGATCCACAAAAATTAGCTGGTATTATTGGAGCAGACGGCAAAGAAAAAGTTATTACACCAGCTCCTGGTCCTTCTCCGTCATCCGATAAGCTAACAAAAGAATTGGAAACTAAAGATTATGGTAGAGGTTTAGCTAGATTCTTTTCTTCATTAGGAACACAATCAAAAGCCAATAATTTAACTGATGCTTTATCTGGAGCTGCTGCAACATTTGCAGCTACTGAAGCAGCTAGATCAGAAAAAATTAGACAAGAAGAAAGAGACTTAACTAAAGAATTGAAAAAAATTATTGCTAAAGAAAAAGCATCTTCTGGAGATTTTGGAGTTACTGATTTGTTTAAAGTTAATGACGCAAAGTCCCAAATAAATGAAGAAATAGGTTATTACGAAGGTGGTGAGCAAGCAATTAGCTTCATGAATCAAGCTATCGAACTCTTTGATAATGCAGTTAAGAATGGTACAAAAGTAACTGGATTAATGGGAAGATTTAACAGATTTAAAGATGAAGCAGCAACTTTTTTTAATATACCAATAGCTGAATTGTCTGATGCAACAAAAATAGATAACTTTATAGAAATAGTCAAACAAAGAAATATTAAAGATATTTTAAATGAGTCTGGTAAAACTATATCAAATGTTGACAGAGATATTCTTGATAGAATATTTGGTGGATTGGATTTTACAACGGCGCCACAAAAACAATTAGAAAAACTTAGAGCAAGTAGAGATAGTTTAATAACAAATCAACGGACCAGAAAAAGAACTATATCATCTATAAATAGAACTTTAAATGATCCGTTGCTTAGAGGCAGAGGAGCTCTTGGCGTTGAAAATATGACTTTGTTAGAAAGAGTTTTAGCGGCAGATCCTTCTAATCCACTTTTGCAATTTAATCAAACTGCACAATCAATCAATAATCCTGTGTTTAACTTAAGTGGCCAACAAATCAACTAATGCAAGAATTTACTATACAAATTAGCCCAGGTAATTATGTTACTAAAGAAGCTAATAATATTGATGAGGCTATTAAATTAGTAAAAGCAGATATTGCTTTCAATCAAGGTAGTGAGTCGTTAGATAATGTTTTTTTTGATTATGAAACTGGTGTCCCCAATATAAAAGGTTTGAGATCTAAACTAGGCCGTATAGAAATAGGACCTAAAATGTTTGCAGAACAAGACGCTTTGATGACTAATTTGTTAGGCTCTGATGGTTTTACAAGAAACAGTAAAGGCCAGTTAGCAGTTACACCTATGGGCATGAAACAATTAGGTCTAGATTACAAAACCGTTACGTTAAGTGATGGCTCAGAAGAACCTATCAACACTATTATTGATGAAAGAACTTTAAATCTTAAAGGGGGAGATCTAGCAGATCTATCTGGAACCGTAGGTCCTGTGTTAGGTGCCATAGCGGCTTTATCTCCACAAAGACAAGTATTTAAAGGTATCTTCAATTTACTGGTAGGTAGACCTAGGCTAGAAAGAGCTTTTCGTGCTGGTTTAGGATCTGTAGCTGGTGAGGCAGCAGAGGAAGTACTTGATGCCCAAGAAGGCTTTAACCTTAAAGACAGGAATGAACAAGCTATGAATCTTGGTAGTGAATTTGTTTTAGGTTTTGGTGGACAAACAATTGGCGAATTAATTGGTACTGGGTATAAATTACTACTTGGCAAAAATGTAGCAACCGATAAGTTGAGATTATATAACTTAGCTGCTAGAAAAATATCTATAGGTGATGTCAAAAAATTGGATAGAAGCTTACGCAGAGAAGCAACTGAGAAAGAAATACAAAAAGCTATAAAAGACGGCAAAGTAAGTCTTTATAAAGCAGGTGCAGCTGTTGCACAACAAACCTTAGGTAGAAAGTTAGTAGGTAGAACGCAGGCCGTAGGAGAACAAATATTTGGTCCAGGCAAAAGAGGCGAAGATCTAAAAGATTTTATCTTTAATGAATTAGATACGACTCTTAAAAATATTAATACCGAAAAAGCTTCTTTGATTAAATACATAGATGAATCAACAAAAGGATCTTTAGATGAACAAGTGACTGCTCGTTTAAGAAAATTACAACAAGCAGAGGCTGACACTACAAAACAATTAGAATCTTTTTTCAACGATATAGTTGAAGAAACAAATAATTTCGATCTTTATAATGTTGCTTATACACAAGATGAGATTGGTGGAATTATGAAAGATGCACTAACTCAAGCAGATGATTTGGTTTTAAAACAGGCATTTGAAAGATATAACGCATTAGATAACGCTTTTGCTGCTTTACCAATAAATGCTCAAAGAGTCTTTTCTGACAACATCAAACATAGGTTATTGCCAAAGATCAAGAAAATGACAGAAGAATACAAAATCAATAATCCAGCGTTCAACTTTAATGTAGCAAGAACAGAAGATGTTACAGGTGTTGCAAAAGCTGTAGAACAATTAGTTGAATATTTAGACGAAATATCTAGTTCAAGTGGCGCAGCAGATGAACTTTTAAATCTGACACAGATGCGAAACATTATTAGTAAATTAAAAAAAGTAGAGGCTCAGGAAATTATCAAGGGTCAAGACTCTAATTTTTTAGGCAAAGTTTTGAAAGAATTTGAAAACACATTAGATGATTTTCAGGATCCTAAAATATTTATGAGAAAGTTTGATGCTGAAGGTTTAGAAAGACTGGAACCCAAAATGACAAAAGACCAACAAAAGGAGTTAGTTGGGGTAGTCAAAGAATTACAAGACGCTAATTTAACATATAGAACCAGACGTGAAGCTTTTGATAATATAAAAATAAAAAGAGCCATAGCAAATGCTGAAAATACTGGTGCTTTTGATGATTATGATGTTTTTCAAACTTTAGTCAAAAAAGGTTCTGATAAAGATTTAGGCATGTTTTTTAGAGCTATCAAAGAGTTTGACGGCTATCAAGCAGATGTTGGAATTAAATCTACAAAAGAACTTGAAATAAAAACTATGTTACAAAGAAGATTGTTTAGAGATGCTTTGGAAGATTCCACATCTTTTGGTTTAGATCCAATTAATTTTAATGACTTTGCAAGATACATTAGAAGATTTCAAGGACAATATCCAAAAAAATTAGATATGTTATTTGATGGTCAAGCACAACAAATAACAGATACCATAGAACAAATAAGCAGAATCAGACCTAATCTTAAGCCAAAAGATATTTTAAAGTTAGCAGATGATATAACGGCTACTGAAAGAGGTTTGTATAAACCAAATGCAGGTAAAAAATTTGTTGATAAATTAAGAGATCTAGCAGAAGATTCACAAAAATTAGCTGACTTTGAAGCGAATGCAGCTATCTCAGAGTTGCCTAGAATTGGAGTGGACGAGGCCACTAAAAAAATATTTAGACCAAACGCAGGCAATAACATACAGATTTTAAAAGATACGGTTTCACCAGAAGTCTTTGGACAAATTCAAAGAGCCAGCATGAATAAATTAATTAAAAATTCTATAGATCTAAATGGCAAAGGAAACATAACAGATATTTTCAAAGCAAATAATCTAAAAAATAGTTTGGATAGTTATGGTGATGAGACTCTTGATGCTATGTTCGGCAGAGAAACTAGACGAGGTTTGAGAGATTTGGCTGATACTATAGATGATTTAACACCTGGAGAAGTAGGCAGAGGTGGTGCAGCAGGAACACTTATTGCTGCTGGTATTGCTGTAAACGCATTCAACATTAGCATGTTGCCTACTATTGCAAGTCTTGCTTTGTTTAGAAATTTATTCTCTAGGCCTGGATTTTTAAAGTTAATGACTAAAACAGATAAAGGTTCAGTAATAAGAGTCGTAGAAGCTTTTGAACAAGCTGCAAGACAAGAAGGTATAAGATTAGTAGGTAGAGGTTTCAACGACTTCTCAAAACTTACACAAGAAGAATTTGATGCTCTATCAGAAGATATTCAACAAACAGGCATTATTGATCAGATTTCTGACCAAGCATCTGAAGTCATAGATACTACAATTGATCAAGCAGCAGACTTTGATGATCAAATATCACGTCAGAGACAAATTACACAAACTACACCGATACAGTTTCCAGAGATTGGATCTATAGATATTAATAGAGGACTAGATGCTGATAGGATTGATTTTGCCGAGCAAATAGCTGGCAGACCTATAGTTTAGATATTTTTTTACCATCTACTTCTTCAACAACGCCATCAAACAAAACGCATATCTGTCTAACTAAATTACTTTTGTAGATAGGGTGTGATTCAAACAATTGCTGTCTTTGAAGCCACGCAGTTTGAGCATCCGTAAGTTTAGTAGACTTGGTATTTTTTTTCATGAATAACCAATATCTGAACTTAAATAGCCAAGTGGACTTTCTCTCAATATTTCTATTTGGCCCTTAGGTATATGCACATAAGGTTCATTATCTTCGGCATATGTTGGATTTTGGCTGATGTTCATCATAATCTCATAGCGCTGTTCAGATCTCCAAGTGTGCATGTAAACACCATCAGTCATACCAAATACTATAATAAAAGGATAACCAGTAGCCATAGAGTGCATAGATCCTTTAGTAAGTTTATTTGCACTTAATATTAAAGTATCGTATTTATCATATGGTATAGATCTACACTTAACCTCACACCAATAACATTTTTCTTTTGATTCAATCCAATAATCTAAGCCATAGCTAATTGGTAATTTATGACAGGAAACATCCCATTCTGACTCTAAAAAACCAGCTATACGTTCTTCTCTTTTTTGATCTAAATGTGTTTCAAATGATGGTGTTTTCATACTTACTCCTCGTAAAATGTTGGATCTATTGCTACATATCTTTTGGTTGGTCTACCTTTACCACCTACTTTGACATCAATCTCTTGTATCTCTCTTGCATTAGTAAGCCTTTCAATAATCTCTTTGACTTCATAAGACTTCATACTTCTAAATAATTCATGTCGATCAACTTCTCGTTTAGATATACCCTCGCCACCTCTAGATCTAATAAATGATAAAACTTGTTTGATTCTTGATTCAGTTGCAGAACTAGCAACCTTGTCTCTACAAGCTTCTATAAACATAAGATCGTAGTATTTAACGTAGTCTATTGCCCACCGCATAGCATCTCCATTAATGACCTTAGCTTTTACATCTGTCGCTAATGCACAAATTAGAGATAGACGCATAGCTTTTTCTCTAGATCTTGAAAGCAACGGTTCTAAATTTTCTTTTTCAAGTATGTCTTGTCTTTGAACTATTTCTTTTGCAAACTCTTGCAACATGTCTTTAGCATGATTATCAAAAGTTAAAACATTTTGAGCAGGATTTAATTGAGAATTATTTTGTCCCAATTCGTCAGTTTGAAAACGAGATGAACGTATCATGTTTATCCAATTGACTATTGTGACTGGTGGCTTTGTCCACTTCTTTAAGCCTGCTACTCGTCTGGGTTCTTTTGATTCAATAACCATAAACCTATTTAAGAAACCGTCTGCTATACGGCCACTATGTAAAGCTTTGTAGAAGTTCTTTGGAACTGATAAGCCAACCAGGGTAATAGCTGGTTTTAAAGTTTGTCTGTTCATCATCTTTTCTTTTACATCATCTGGCACACCCATTAAAGAATAGTTGTCTGCTCTTAAAACACCGTGACATCTTCCCCAAGCTTCCATAAGAGTTTGTATGCCATCTTCTCTGTTAGAGTTTGATTGATGGCTAATCGACTCTAATCTTTTACCAAACTCATCCATAATGGTGATCTGCGTTGGTCTTACTTGTAAAACCGAATGAACAGCACCACTAGATGTATAGCCATCTCCTACGACAAGATCTTTATGTTTGCTTTCGTTTAAAACTGTCTCAACAAATGTTTTTATGTTTTCTTTACCTTGGCCTGATTTAGCTACACACATAAAATATAAACTTGAATAATTATTCATTTCAGTTCTATATAATCTGCCACAACTAACACTAGCTAATGACAAAGCTGCAACAACGGATAGTTCTGGTTGTGGAACCTGAGCTAAAGACTCACAGAAATCAAACATATCTTTAAGTAATCCTGGTGGATTAAATAAGTTTTTAGGACGGCTTATGTTGTCTTGTTCTTTAACAAATAATGGAGCAACTGCATTTTTTCTATCATGAGTTTTCTTTACATTATCTACAACACTTTCAACTTCTTTTTGAGGTAAAGGGGGTTTATTTTGATCATTCCAAGAGTGCATAAAAAACTTAATAAAATCTTGGTTAACATTTTTAGATATAAGATAGCCTGCTAGTCTTGCTGCACTATCATTACGGCTACCTTCATTAACGCCGTCTAATGCAAATGGCGCTGTAGAGTTATTTGAAATAGTATTTGAAACGCCTGTTACTTTTTTCCATTCTACCTCTGTAAAATCAGGTAAATCGTTATGGTCCATAACATCCCATTCAGGAATGGTTTTTAACTTATAGATCTGTCCATTAGCGTGTCTATTGAAAGGTGCAATAATAAGACCACCTACGCCCCTAATATCTATTAAGCGCTCGCTAGGTGTCTCGTCAGTACGTCTAGTGGCAAATGTTGTATAGTTTTGTGGATTATTGTAATAAAAGTGCATACCTTTACCTGTTAAAACTTTAACAGGAGTAATAGGTAAGTTTTCTTCAACCCAAGTCATTGACTCTGGGCTGTCAGCATCTACAACTAAAAATGAACCACAAACTATAGCAACTGAAAGATTGTCTCTATTTTGAAACCAGCTAGATACTTCACTTCTTTCAGGCCGCGTAGTTTTATATTGTTCCCAACCTTTAAAAAAAGACGGTGGTTTTTTATCGGACCTTTGAAGAGGTACTACGTTATAACCGTTATCAAAATATGCAAGCGCTAAGTCGTGTGATGAATCATGTTCATCAACATTAAGCTGAAACATTTATTAAATTTCAACAAAATCTTTTATTTCACCGAAGATAGATTCGTAATCCAGTCTCCCCTCTGAAGCCACGATAATTTCTTTTGCTTTTTCAATTGAAGGTTGTCTGTAACCATATCGCCAGGCTTTTATAGTGGCCTCTGATACATTACATTCCTTAGCAGCTTTTGGCATACCAAGAAATTCAATCCAATCTTTTAATGTTATTCTTTTCACTTGTCTTTCCTTTAATGTTGGTTTAATGTTGATTGCATCAAGCAATTTAATTTGTTTGCTTGCCAATACTTTTTGGATATGGAAATAATCAGCCATCCAATAATTTTTGTTCTGCATTTCGTCAATCCAACTTGTTTTTTTTGTCATATACAATCCCGATACTTTTTGTGTTTTACACATTCTAAATAAATGTTTTACACATAGTAAATGATATGTTAGGATAAATCAAATATATTTAAGGAGTAAATATGAATATAAAAAACCGTATCGTTAGCCCTAGCGAATTAGTTGATAATCAGGGCGCTAAGATTTTAGTATATGGGGAGGCAGGATCTGGTAAAACAACACTATGTTCTACCGCTCCTGGTAAAATCTTAATGATTAGTGCAGAGGCTGGACTGCTTTCCATTAAAGACAGCAAAAATGTTGATGCTATCGAAGTTAAGGAAGCTCATGAAGTTATGGAAATTCATGATCAACTTAAGAATGGTAGCTTAGAATATGATACTGTATGTCTTGATTCAATATCAGAGATTAGTGAAGTAATGCTAGAAGCTGAGCTTGCAAGACATAAAGATCCTAGAAAAGCATATGGTTTAGTTAAATCATCTGTAGTAAATGTTATGAGATCTTACAGAGATCTGCATATGCACGTTTTGTTCCTTGCAAAAATGAGCAAACAAAATGTAGACAATACTATGATTTATGAACCACTCATGGTAGGGACCAAACTCGGTCAAGAAATCATGTATTTATTTGATGAAGTCTTGGTTTTAAGAGTTGCTGAAGAACAAGGTGAGAATGATGAGCCTGTTTACACTAGGTGGCTGCAGACCAGTACACATGATGGTTTTACTGCGAAAGATAGAAGTGGCAAGTTGGAGACTTATGAACCAACTAATGCTACAGACATCATAGCTAAATTGGGATTTAACGATAATACGTTAAATGTTGTTGAACAGTCAGATAATGAACAGGAGGTGCATAGTGTCTGATTTTGAAGGAATAGATTGGGTAGATCCAAAAGATATGCCTGAGGCGGAGCAAGAGCCAAAAAAAACTGTTGCTCCAGATGGATATGTTAAAGCTAAAATTATTGAATGTAGTGAGCATATTAAAGAAGAGAATGGAAACAAAAGCTTAAAGTTTGTGTATGAGCTAGAAAATGGTAAATACAAAAACTATAGAGAATATTTAAGTGTTTGGCATCCAAATCTAGAAACTAAAAAACTTAATAATGGTTTTTTAACTATGATTACTCAAGCTTTAGGTATGACAAGTTTTCCAACTACATACAATCAATTTGTAGGTAAAGAACTTATGATTAATTTATATGTTGCACCTAACGATTGGGTTAATAATTTGGGTGAGACTGTTAAGGATGAGCAGAATAGAACTAAAATTAGTTCAGCTGCAGAACCTACTTACAAAGCTCTTGAAAAGCCAAAGGTTGGCAATAAGCCATCGTTTTAAGAGTGTCCTTGGTGGGGCTGAAAGGCCCCACTCTTTTTAATCCGTACAAAAACAACTCGTTCCATCATCAGGAAAAAGTTCTGGCATTACGTTGGGCGCTGTAGCTTGTTCTTTTAATTCTATAAAAGAAATATTATTTTTAAATTGGGCGTTGTATTTACTGCCCATTTTTTCTTTGTGTTTTCTTATCTTTTCTTCTTGTGCTATCCACCAATCTGCTAGCTCTGGCTTTTCTTTAATAACTCTTGTAAGAGTTCCAACACCTTTTAAATAACATAGATCACAATTGCCTGCAGGGGTTTTACCGTTAAAGTTTGTAAGCTGTAAATCAAAATTACTTTTGTTCCAAAATTCTGAAACATCTTCAACAACCACTTTGGCATCATATAATGGTGCTAATGAAAACCAAGACTCTAAATCTTTGTCATTGTTTGCTTTCATTCTTGCTACCCTATGAGGTTCGTCATATCTAAGGCCAACAACATTATCCCATTCTTTAAAACCGTTAGATCTCATGAACCTTGCCAGGACTTTAATTTTCATTTCAACTGTGCAGATCCGCATAACTGTATTTGGCAGCATCATTTTCCTGTCTATTAATGCTTCAAACGGCTCTCCATTTCTGCTTGCAGTTTCATAATTTACTTCTTTAGATCTAAATATAGGCCTTTCATCATGTATATCTAATTCTAACCAGCGAATATCTATGCCCCACTTATCACCAACTTCTTGAATAAAGTCTAATGTTTCAGGCATCTCTTTACCTGTATTAGCAAACACAACAAAGACATCATCTGGCAACTTGCCGTCATGTGCTTTTAGTATTTGATACAGCATATATCCAGATGTGCGACCACCTGAAAAGCTAATTAAAGAGGGATTTTTTAGGAAGTATGGATTTACTTTGTCCATTTGCACTTAACTATATCTTGTTTATTTCTATCTACCCATCTACGAGTATAAACTAAAGACATTGCCAGCACATTCCAGACTAAAAAGATTACAAATAACCATATTAAAACATCAATCATCATTTTCTCCCTCAAATATAATTACATCTTTTTTTCTACCATCAATATAAGATTTTATCACCTTACCATTTGGATAAGATATAGTTATAAAATCATCTGCAAAGTTCCTCTGTATTGTTGGTATGTTGTTATCTTCTTTTTCAGACATTATTTTCTCCTTGGTCAAAGCCTTTATATTCTTTAGCTTCTTTAATTTCTTGCATAACATCCAGTAATCCTTGTTTTACTATCTCATGATTTCTGTCAATAAGTTTTCTACCATCCATAAAATTTCTAAGATTAACTTCACGTAAACCCATTTTTTTTGCAAGACTAAGTATTCTTATATTGTATTTATCTTTTAAAACCTCAATATCTTTACGCATTTTAATTTGTTCAATCTCTTTCATTCTAATACTCCATTTGATTAATAGCCCAGTTAAGATATACAACGGCCTTTTCTAAATCTTGCTTGCTTTTACCCTTATGTGCTTCACGCCAGATATATTTAACGGCATTACCTTTGCAAAAACCTTTAAACTCTTCTGGCGTAAGCATAGATCTCATAGCTTGTATAAACTCTATCTCACCTTGAGTATAGTGTGGTGGCGTATAAACAGCGTTATCTTTATCCATTTTCTTTTCTCCATACTATATCTATATTGACTTGATGTGGCGTGTTGTAGATTGTTGGACTTGCTCCATTTACTACTGATTTGTATTCAGTAATCAATCTATCCAAATAAACCCAACCTTTATCCATATCTGCATTACTAATCCAAAATATTTTAGATGCGTAAGGTATTTTCTTTTCTTGAGCAACAAAAGCAAAACCTTCAACTTTAAGACCAGCTCTCTCGTAAGCTCTCTTATACCAAGCAGCTTGCAGGTGATAGTCAAACTTATAAATTGAACTGGTAAACCCCTTAGGAGAACAATCAGCCGTAGTTTTATAATCAATTAAGATAACTGAGTTAGATGCGTGCGGATGATTCAAAGGCTTGCGTATGACATCAGATTTGACTTTTAACAATAATCCTTTTTCATACCAATATATTGCTTGCTCATATGGTGATTCAAATGCACCTGGATAATCACCCTCGTCAGGGTTCAACATCTTATATGCCTCTGGTAAAAGAGAATTACTCATATCAATAATCCTATCTCTTTCTTCAACGGTTATTACTGTTAAGCCTCTAGCCTCATAGTCAGCGCGCAATTGTTTGTTAGCGTTGGTATA
>TARA_R100000742_G_C4279600_1_pt1 | contig 11204 bp, 8 predicted proteins | sample TARA_R100000742 | Tara Oceans TARA_R100000742 (sample SAMEA2623309) | marine metagenome | biome: marine biome (ENVO:00000447); feature: deep chlorophyll maximum layer (ENVO:xxxxxxxx); material: "saline water (ENVO:00002010), including plankton (ENVO:xxxxxxxx)" | depth 40 m | reverse complement strand
GCGTTCAAACCTGGCTCTAACTCTTTAACGAGTTGACTTCTAGAAATAGCCATAATTTAACCTCCTATATGCCTGTAGTATCTCTATACTGATGTTTGTTAATTCTAACAAGAATGTTAGCGTTAGCAGCAGTATAGTCACTATTGTCTACATCAGTTGATAATGCGACAACAGCAAAATTAGATGCACTGCTAGTTGCAAATGTACCACCATCAACCACAACGTTAGAAATACCTGATGTAGTATCTCCTGCGCTATATGTTGCGATGTTACATGTTGAACCAACCTGTGCTACTCCAGCATTTGCGTCATCTACTTTGACTTCAAATACCACATCTGGATCCGTGATTACGTTTGCTACGATATCACTTGCTACGATGGCGCCTGGATAATGATTTGAAAAAGTTGGTTTAGACGTTGTAGGGTCTGTATAAAAGCAACCGTTAAAAATACCAATTAGTTCAGCACCAGCAGAGGATCCACGAGAAATCGATCCGTTTGCATTTAATACAACTGGATCACCTTGAAAGATTGAATTTGTCTCGTTACTTGCAATTGTCAGCTCTTGTTGGCCTTGACCATTATAAGCTGCACCTAGCATTTGAACAGGACGAAATCCAAAGTTTCCTTGTTGATTTGCCATAGTTCATCTCCTTTATAATTAAGTATCTTGAGATGGTTTTTTATTACCGCCACCAAAAGATACACGACTTTGCCTATCTGCGTTCATAGGCATACTTGGATGTTGTTCTCTCAAAGGATCTGTTTCCCAAGCTTCTGTCTGTTGATCAGTTAATCGCTTGTAATGAGCATTACGCTCATCAACAGTTTCTTGAGGTATTCTTGCCAATAGCAAGTCACCCACGCTGATGACACCCTCATAAGCTTTGATGCTTCCGTTATATGCAGAGTAAAGACCTTTATTATGTTCGTCAGCTCTCACTAACTCCCAGCCTTCTCTGAGTCTTGCATTGATGTTTTTAGTATCATCCATGCCGTTGACTCGATGTCGAAGCCATCTTTGCCTATATCCATCAGGACATGGTGGTGCGTCTAGTTGAGACGGTGGCTTCCAAGGTTTTCTACGTTCCTCTTTAGCCCTTGTTTGTGCACTTCTTGGTGTTTTATTATCTGTCATTTTGTACCTCCTTAAACGTACTTAGCATACTCGGCTAAGGGAACCCCTAGCTTTTTTGCTATTTTTACTTGACTAGCGGTCAACTTAACAGACTTGCGCCCCGGTGTTGCAGACCTTGTAGCAGAAGCAACGGGTTGGGCGATTGTGTTACCTCTGATCGTCTGATCCGAGCCTTCAAAAGACTCTGGAAACTTGTTTTTAACTCTATTAGTCAATTCATCATAATAGTCATCTGACTCTGTGTCAAATCCTTCTGCTACTAAACCTCTATGTATTCTTTGAGCATAATCTGTCATTTCAGCATCAGATCTAAACCAAGTATTCTTTTCTGCCCAAGCTAATGCTTTTTGAGATGGTTGTGGTCTTGGTTCATTCTGAACTTGTTGTTGAACATTTTCATATTCTTTTGAAAACTGTTCATACTCTTGTTCTTTTTTAGATTTAGTAACTCTTATTCTTTCTGCTTCAAGATCAAGTTTAGTTAAAGCTTGTCGAGCTTCTTCTTCTTTTTGATAATCACCTGACTCTCTTGCAGCAATAAGATTTTGACGAGCAAGATCAGATGCCATTTTATTTCTAACTTCACTCTCTGACATATAGCCTTTGTCAATGTCAAAAGTTTTCTTTTTGGCATCCTGTAATTCTTTTTGCACATTTTGTGCAAATGTCAGTGCGGCATCTTTTTCTCTTTCTGCCTCTCTAATCTTCCAAGTCAGCTTATCTATTCTTTTTTTGACTTTGTCAGAATATTGATCCATTTCCTCCGATTGTTCGGCAACCTCAGGATTTAAAGGATCTTTTTCTTCAGTTTTTACTTCTTCGTATTTTTCTGGTGCTACTGCGCCATGAGACTTATCTTCTAATTCGACTTCTGCGCCATCTCCTGATGTATCAAGATCAACTAGCTTTTCGTCTTTTGCAGTGTTAAGTTCTGTTTGCATGGTACCTCCATGTTAAAGTATTGTTAATATGTCCTCTGGATTATCTACTGTGCCGAGTATTTCATCGTCATTCAATAATCTTACCTCTCCTCCATCTATCCTGATCCTTGAACCAGCGTATCTGCCAAACACAACCCAATCACCTTGTTTGCACCAAGGTCCATTAGGAAACTTTTCCTTATCTTTATATGCATCATCACCTACGGCTAATACCATGGCAACAGATGCAGTTAATTGTGAATCCTCAATAGTCTTATCAGTGAGTATAATACCACCTTTTGATTTATCTTTTGCTTTGAAAGGTAAAACTAAAATTCTCCATCCAACAGGTTTTGGAAGTTTATCTAATTCAGTTTTTTTCTTATCAATCCCCTTAGAAGGATTGTCTAATTTTGATTTTACGTGATCTGGCACGTACAATGTTTTAGTCATCAATTTTCTCCTCTTGTTCCAGCAGGCGAGAAAGCTCCTGTTGGCATGCCTCTAGCATGTGTATCTTCCCTAAAATATACTTGTAATCTTCAATTTTATCAACCCCTACAATAAGATTTTCTAAGAGGTTTTCTTTTAAGCTTTTAAGTTCTTTTTGATAATTGTGTAATACAAATACGCTCATTTAAGACAATTCAGTCCTGGAACTGCTTTCTCAAAAAATTTATAGCTATCATTTTTACTAGCGTACCATGTTTGTTCTTGACTTCCATTAATACCTAAACCACCTGCCATTACTGCTGGTAATGTCATCTTTACTGCTTCTGCAACAGACGCTAAATTATAATCATCACCAAACATCACACCATCTGGTTTTAGTTTTGACCACCAGTTTTGTATATCGTCTATAACTGGCTCATATTCATGAGCACCATCTACCATAATATAATCGACGCTTGCTTCTTCAAACTGTTCCAATATTTTAGTATCATCTGATCTACCTTGACAAACATGCACCATATTTCTTCCAATAAAATATTTTAGATTGTCTCTAAACATACTTGAAAAATCTTGTGGTAAATTTAAGTTTGCATGTTCAGATGATCCTGCAAAAGTATCAACACAATATATTTTCACATTCTCTTTATTTGCGTTGACTAAACTCGTAGCTAAGTAATGTGTTGATCTACCTAAGAAAGATCCTATTTCAACTATCTTTCCATCCTCAGGTATCTGATCAACAATCATATCGTAAGTTTCTGAGTAGTTGAACCACCCAGGTATTTTGAAATAACTGTGTTTCATAGTTAAGTTCCTTTTTTATTTGTCTTAACTATTTGTATCTTATTGGAATTTATTTTCAAGCCTTGTGGAACTGGTCCTCTTTTCGGAGGCACTGTTGTTGTAAGTCTCTTTTGCTTCTTCATGTTCACATTTACCACATTCACATACGCAGTATGAACCACAGTGGCACATACAACCGCAAGTAATGCATTTCTCCATCATTGACTCGCATTTCAAACATAAGGTATCACAACCCTCACACATTATTTCTTTTTAGTGATTAAACCCATAGCACCTTTTGCCCCCTTTATACCAAAGCTGGCCGAGCAGGCAATGTATAAGAGATGCTTATAATAATCAGGAAGTGAGTGTAAGGCTTCAAACCCTGCTTTGATATGTGGTGTCCATCCGGGTATGAAGACTAGCACCGCTGGAATTAACAGGGCTAGTAAAATTACCTCGTCTTTCCAGCTCCCCTTCATTTGGTCGACAGCACTGGCTTCCCACGAAATTTTTCCTGCAATTTGTTGCTCTTTAAGTGACTTTTGTGCTTTTATTTCTGTTAAGGCTAAGTCCGCTTTCGCTTTTTTTGTTTCAACGAAGCCTTTTACCGTATCTCCCAACAAAGATGTTATGGGTCCTACTAATAAATTAAACATTTTCACCTCTATTCTGTTGATTTTGACGTTGTAATGCTACATCTGCACGTAAATTAGCTAAATCGTAGTCTTTTTTTAGCTTTTGTGAGTCTAAAACTTGTTTGTAATCAAATTGATTCTCTTTTAATGCTTGATTTTCACCTTTTAACTGCGCATCCATCTCCATTTCAGCTTGTCTTAGTGCTAATTCTTGTTGTTTTAATAAAACAAGTGGGTCCATGTTTTGATCTTGAAGTGCTTCTTGCTCTTCGCCAACCATTTGTTCAGTTATTTTTACAATTTCATTGTCAATTGCCTCAGCTCTTTGCATTTGTAAAGCTTGTAATGCTTCTGGCGGTATTTGTTCACCAAATTGTTGACGTAATTTCTCTGCTTCTTCAACCATGGCTTGATCAACAATTTGTGTAGCTAATAAAGATACATGTTGATTAATATGAGAAACTAAATTCATAATAGCCATTGGGTTTGCTTTCACTAAAGCTGATGACATAAAAGTTCTATGTGCTTTTATGTGCAACTCATGGTTTTGATCTGGAAATGCTTGAAGTTGTGCACCACGTAAAACAACACTATGTTCCATTGCAGGGTCTTGTGGTTGTGGTCCTTGCGGTATTGGTAAGATTTGTTCAACATCTTTTACACCTAAAGCTATGTACATTCTTCTATATGCTTCATACAAATTGTGCATTTGCGGATTTGTTTGTGCAAGTTGTAGTTGATTTTGTGCCAACGTAACACGTTGAGACATTGAAAAAATATTTGGATCGGATACAGGTAAGATATCAATATTATCATCAAAATCTTGTATCTTAATTTCTCTAGGTCCACCTGTAACATTATAAGGATACATAGGTGGTAGAACTAATTTGAAAATTTTAGCTAGTAATTCAAATTCTTTTTTCTGTGCATAATGTAATCTTTTATGTACAGCAGACATGACTTTAGTACCACGTTCCATAAGGGCCATAGTTGTACCTACAGGTGTTTGTGAACTACCTATTTCTGACAACTGCATATCGGCAACAGTTGCAAACTGTTTTGCTGCGTCTACACAAAAACCTAAAAGTTGCATTAGAACTTGATCTGGACCTTTGTAAGGTAAAGGCATCAATGCTTCACGTATTATTCCATTAGGTGCATCAACATCTCTAAACTCACCAGGTTGTAATGGTTGATCATCATCACGAATACGTAAACCACGTGACTTAAAACCAGCAGGTAAGTTAGATAAGGTTCCTGCATCAAGTAATTGTCTTAGAGCAGTAGTGGCAGTTCTTGTCAAACCACCAATCATGTGTATTAGACCAAAACCATAAAAACCTAAACCAGGTAAAAACTTATAATGAACAAAGTATTCATTTTTTCTTTTTAGAGCATCACGCTCGTTGTAGTTTCGATAGATTGATAGAACTTGATTTGATGTTCTTTCAATAGTTACAACGTAAGGTAATTTAATTCCGCTAGGCTCACCATTTCTAGGATTAATATCTTCAAAACCTTCAAGATCTAAATCGACATGCATCTCATAAAGTTCTGCCATATCATCCATTCTGTAATCATTTGGATTGGTGCCATCTATTTGATCTTTTTTATCTTGTATATCACTAGCTTCGTCATCATCGTAAGCTTGTATTTCAATATCTCGATAAAATCCTGAAACTTGTTTTTTTCTTAAATCATTCATTGACATCTTGACAATCTGCGTAATACGTTCGCAAGTGTCTAAATCAGATGCACCGTAAGGCACAATCATATCTTCTGCAGGAATAAATTTTGATGTCGCTCTTTGTAAGACTTCATCGTAATAAACTTTTTTAAATGCACTACCTGACAAAGGTAATTGAAATAACAGTTGATCCATCTCTGGATTGTAATCTTCCATGACATGAGTAATCTCATAATTCATGTAATCTTTTACACGTTCTGCTGCTTGTTGTAGTTGTGTTGTGTTTGCACCTACTACTTGTGTTCTTACAGGACCATCACTAGGTAATAGTTCCACATAAGCCATCGCTTGAAACTGTGTGACCGCTTGAGCTAATACAGGATGACTAACGCTTGCAGCACCACGAAACGGACGAGTGCGTTCTTCATATTTAAATCCAAGTAAGTCTAAACCTTTAGTGTAAGCTTGTTCCCACTCTTCACGAGAGGATTTATCACTCTCTACTCTTTCAACAAGTTGATTAGAAAGATCTTGTAAAATTGCATCGTCTACAATTTCAGCTAAGTTAGAATTAAAACCTGAAGCAACAGGCACTTCTACTTCACCGACGATTGCAGAACCATCTTCAATAATTTCTACACTGTCTTCGATTTGATCAGGTGATAGATTTACATCAACCTGTGTTCCTACTTCTTCAATATCTAATTTATCGTCACCCCCTGCACCTAATGCTTTTGCATCATCGATGTCGGTTGGATTACGTGATGAGCTGTTAAATTTATCTACCATATTCGCCGTATATATCTGTAATTGAAACTAAACTATCTTTATCAATACTTCCACCAGATTTTTTCTTAAACAAGTACATTGGTTCTTCAAGCTTTGAAGGATCAAATGATATCGTATACATATCTATTTCACTAGGATTATATTCGATAATTTTAATCATAGCGACGTCTACATTTTCTCCTTCTTTAAGGGGTATTAAACGATAACCGGCTGAAGTGGTTGGTCCCTCTACAACGTAATAATCCATGAACTGACCTGGTGATATTTCTCTAGTCAAAACTATCTCCCCAGCTTCAGCATTACTTGCTATTCTTGCAATTTCTTCATCTAGAAACTTATCTCTATCAACATTTGACAATCCCCTTCTAGGTTCTATTTGTTTAAGTGTTTCAAATTCACCATCTGGGTTTTTGTTTAAAAATGTTAAACCTTTACCGCTTTTACTTGGATCTACAATTTTTTCTATCTCTAATGTGCCACCATATTTTTTTGCAATGTTTTTTAGCTGTTGAACACCAACCTTATCATATAAGTTTTCAAATTTCTTTTTAGCTTCCTCACTAGACTTACCCCAACGAGGATTAGCACCTACGTTAGCAGGCATGATTGCTACTTTGTTAATGCCTTTACCTTTTGCTGCTTTTATTGTTGATTTAATCAAAAGATCTACATAGTCCGCTTGTTTGTTAAAAGGTATAGGTGGAAAAGATTGAACTTGTTTTAGATTATAACTCGTGGGTAAATATTCATCGGTGTTAGCAATTCTGTTTAACTCATTACGATCGGCGGTGGATGGAACTTTAAAATCTCTTAAACTTTCTTCATAGTTTGCAGATCGATTCATTGAAGATAAATCCTCAAAGATTTTATTTTGTTGTTGCGCTAAATCAAACACCATAGTCTTATAAGCAGGATCATTATACTGCTCTACATTAGCCATGATTAATTTATTAATTTGTTCTTGAATAGAATTTAAATTAGCAGTTCGCTCCGGTATTAAATCTTTTGCTACAACATTGGGAAAAGGCTGAATTAAGTTATCTGTCTCTAACGCTTCTAATTTAGCTGGAGGATATTTCTGATCAAACAATCTTAATTCATTTTTATAATAATCAGGGTTCAAACCACGTTCAGTTTGATCAACAAGTTTAGCACGTTCTCTTTTTAAGGCGTTTATCATTGCAAACAATCGCTCTTGTTCTTTACGAACCTCAGTCAACATATCTGTTTGCATTTCTTGTATGACGGCTACTGTTTCATTGTTACTATTTTTGTATGTTCCGACACGTGTAAAACCTAAAACGTTAGGTTCTTCAAAGTGACTTGAATTAACAAACGCTCTTTCTTGACCTGGTAAGGAGGGTACATTTACAACGACTTCAAAATAATCATCTGCTTGTTCATCAATATTAGCGTTACCTGCACCCTTATGTTTTTGTCTACCTTGATCTGCATTAAAATCTAAAAAATCTCTTGTATTTTCTCCTTGAGGTATGTCGTCTAATTCTACTGTACGTCGAGTGTTTTTAACCCTTACCTCTAAATTACCTAAGGGGGACGTGTCATAGAGATCTTCTAATTCTTGTTTTGTAATTTTTTTATTAGGATAAAATTTTTCTGTGTCTTCTAAGTATTGCAAGATTCCGGTATCTAACATTTCTGCTTCAGGAACTTTTTTACCTTTAATTAAAAACTCTCGCCATCCCTGTGGTGTCGAAGCTTTTGGTGCATTAGGTAGATTTAATTGATCTAGTAAATATGATTTGAAAAAGAAGTCAGGTCTACCTGCAGGCATGGGTTGTAGTTCTTGTGATCCGGGCACTCCTTGAGGCATTGGATCTCTTGCTTGTTCTACTTGTTTAATATTTGATGGTGTTGCCATCACTTTTGGTTTTTTAAAAACTTTAAATAAATTTAATAAGTTAACCGCTTGTAAGTTACCAGAGTCCACGGCTTCTTGAAAATAGTCTTCTCCTTCAAAGGCTGGATCAGGTGAGAACTGTTGTTGATTAAGATTGGTCAACGGATCACCGCCTATGGCCATACGAACTGGACCGCCATCTTTTAAACTTCTTATGTACCCACCTTCATTTTTAAATACATCGACGGGTATATTATTTTCAACAGCATAATTTAATTCATCAAGTAATTTTTTCTTAAACAACTCTACTCTTACCTCGTTAGGTATAGCTTTCATATCTGGAACTCCAAAATATTCAAAATCTTTCTTACCACCCTTACCGATTCTTACAGGCACAATAGTTCGAATACCTCGATCTTTGTAAATTTTATCTATAGCATTATCTATTGCAGTTAAAAATTTATCTTGTTTTTTACCTACAAAATCATCAAGATTTATGTTGGCTCCTCTTTGATTAAGTAAAGCAACAAACTCTTCTGTAATGAAATTTAATCTATCTCCTGTACCTTTACCTTTTTTTGATAAGGTAAAATCCATTTTTTTTGCTTTATTTTGTAAAACTTTATTTTGTCTGAGATCAGCTAATTTATTAATAACTGGATCAAATTTTACCTGCATATTGTTGTACACTTGAAATGATGGATTTAAAAATTGGGGTTCTGTAGCTGTGTTAAGTAATCTACCTATTTTTTTTAAACGACCTTTACCCTCAACTCTTGTGACAAACAGTGGTGTATCATGTGCTTTATCTACACCAACTAATTTATAATCAAGCATACCATTTTTATCTAATAAATATTTTCTGTACTCAGGTATATTTCCTAATTCTTCTAAAAAATCTCTTGCTTCTTTTTGCATTGCAAGTCTTGTTTCCTCCAAACCTATGAAACTTTGAAACTCACTTCTTAACAAATTTATATCATCTGGATCGTATTTAACTTGTTTAAAGAATTGTTCAGGTGTTAAGTTTTCAAAACCTGATGCGTCTTTGATGCCTCTGTATCTGTATTGTAAAAAATCCCTAAATAAATTTATTACATCATAATTTTTTTTTATACCTTGACTTTCCGCTAACTGTTTTATGTTTTGTAAGGTCGCTCTATCAAAGTCATTTAATTTATTTGATTTGACACCAAGAAATTCCAGTTTTTTTTTCATAGGTATTTTGTCATAAGTATTAAAAAAAACATCTTTAATCTGTGTTCCTCTTTCAGGTTCTTGAATTAATATGTCTAATAAGGGTTTAAACTTAGGATCATTTCTACGATCTCTTATAGAGTGTCGTGAACCTTTTAATAGTACACTCAATCTTCTGCCAAGAGCATTCTCACTGTCAAATACTATATCTTGATCTATCAAATCTTTTAATATTTTTATTAACTCAGGATCTGTTGCAGCACGTCTTGTTGCACCTGCTGTTTTTGATCTAATTGCGTATTGTTTCTCTTTGTAACCAGGTATTGCATTTAAAATACTTTTTGCTCTAGTTTTTAATCCGGTTTGTGCACCTCTATTTCTTTGTTCTACGATTAATAAATTATCAAACCCATACTTTTCAACTAACTCTTTGGAAGATAGACCCTCGTTCTCTGGTAAGTTTTGTTTTATGATATTAGCTAATTTATTTGCATTCGTAGCTACTAAATCTGTTTCTGCTTTTGTCGGTCTAAAGACATTTGTAATACCTAAATCTATACCCTCTTTTAATAGATTTGATAAAGATTGATTAGAAGCTGCTAATTCAGGTGCCTTTTTTTTAATTAAAGCGGCAGCCTCAACTATAGTGAATTCTTTTCCTGTTTTCTTTTTTTCTTCAGCAATTATTTCTTGAATTTTTTTTATATCGTCAGGTCTATCAATTAATTTTGTTTTTTTCTTAGGAACCTGAATATTGGAACCACCACCTGGTCGATCAGCAACGTCTAATGTAATTCGTGGAGTTCCCGGCATGCCTGGTGGTCCAGCGGCGGCATCTTGTATTAACGGAAGGGGTGAGCCACCAAAAATTCTTTTAGCTTCCTGCACGTCAGGATCAAATGCATATGTTTGATTATCTAAAATACTTTTAATGTCAGGCACTCCTGCTTCATCAAAATATTTCTTTTTTAATCTTTGTATTAATTTATAAGTTCCCTTAGCAGCCACTCCTCCTAATAAACCTATCCCTGCAAAATCTAAAATATCTAATGGCACCGTTAGTAAGGCATATCCCTCACCTGCCTCTAATGGCTCTCCTTTTCTCATTTTTCTAAATGCTTTAAATGTATCACCAAAAAGATAATCAGGTATTTGTGCTAATGCCTCTCCGGCTGTTAACGGAGTAAACCCTCGAGCTATCGCTTCTGCCCTTTGCTCACGATTCATATTTCCAAGTCTAAAACCTAATTCTTCTAAAATTTGTTTATTTTTTTCTCGCTTCTCTTTTGCTCTTGCTGCTGCTTCTTCAGCTACAATAAAATCATAAGTGTACTCACCGGCTGCCCCAATCATTTTTTTCTGTTGGGTAAAATCTTCTTGTTGTCTTTGCTCATAGACAGGTTGCATGGATTGATAGAAAGCACCTGGAACGATATCTTCTATCTCTTGTAATTTTTTTTGTGTTTCTCTGATGTCTTTCCCTTCAGAAATAAACTGTGGTACGGGGACCGTGGTCGGTGGTTCTTGATTTAAAGGTTGTATAGGAGCAATATCTCTTTCACCTGGTTTTGCTTCTAGTATCTCTTTTCCCAGTCTAATAGCATCTTTCACTGTATATGGGTTATCTTCAGCAAGAATATCAATACCTTGAGAAATTAAGTAATCTCTTCCTGTTTTATAAAATACTTTTTCTCCCTGTGAGGGAACACCACTGATTGCTTGTAAGGGATCACCTCCA
>TARA_R100000742_G_C4279602_1_pt1 | contig 11235 bp, 7 predicted proteins | sample TARA_R100000742 | Tara Oceans TARA_R100000742 (sample SAMEA2623309) | marine metagenome | biome: marine biome (ENVO:00000447); feature: deep chlorophyll maximum layer (ENVO:xxxxxxxx); material: "saline water (ENVO:00002010), including plankton (ENVO:xxxxxxxx)" | depth 40 m | reverse complement strand
AGCGTAAATTGAATCATTAGTCAGCGTTATAGCTGCCATAATGTACCTCCGTTATTATCTTGTATTAAACTATTACTTGTTTTTTTCTTGTTCGAGTAATGACAACCTAGCTGCAATACTTGCTTTAGGGTCTCCTGTAGCAACTATCTTTTCTAGTTGTTCCATCACATCTGTGGGTACTTCTGATTTAGAATTTGCATCAAGTGCAGCTACTCTAGCGCGAGCATCATCTTGGGCTACTGGTACTTCCTCAGTTTGTGGTATTTCTTGATTAATTCCACTAGCTTCAAAACCATATTCGTCTTTAGCAAACTGTGCGATAGCTTCTTTTTCGATTGGGCCATCATACACTTGTTTTAACGCCTTACCGAAACCTTTATCAGTCGTAAGTCCAATCTCTCCGAAGACAGAATCAAGCTCTTTTTGTTCATAAGAAGCTATCTTAGCTTCTGCAACTTTAAGCTCTTTGTCCTTACGCTCTATAGTTTCTCTCATTTGTTTTGCACCAGGTGATTCCTCTCCTGCTACATCAAATTCATTTTCCATTTCGTACCTCCTCTATGTGTTTACCTAACAGACAAGACCATAGGCATCCTGCCGTGGTGCTACCTTACCACTTGACTTATAATCTGGTAGCTTAAAGTTATAAGTCCATTACTCTACGTATTTAATACAAGCTTCCAACGTAGGCCTGAAAGCTGGTTTGATGGTCTATTTACAGCGGACCTCTCAACGCATAAAACTATTATACACTAAATCTATGTAAGACCAGTTACTTTGTCACCTTTTTTTCTAGAGCCAGTAACAAATGAACTTGCTGATATAGCTTCATTTGCGGCTTTTTGTACTGCAGACATAGCTTCTGTATTACCTATAGCTGCTTCAGCTAATGTATCTACATTAACATTTCTTCCTAACCCAGCTGCTTGTGATATTATAGGTTCGGCATTGCTGTATATATTCTTAGCTGTTTCTCTTGTTAATCCTTGTTTTCTATATCTCTCAAATTTACTAAATTCAAATGAATAACCTTTAGATGTAGCTTCTGCACCTATTTGTAATGTAGCAATATCATTATTAAGTATTGCATCTTGTATATCTGGATTTAATAATCCAGCTAATATAAGTTCTGGTGTGACACCTTCTATACCATGTTGTTGTGCATATAATTCAGCAACTTGAGGTATGTCATCAATTACTGCATCATATACTATATTAACACGTGTATCAAACTCTTCTGGACTAACTAAGTTAGTTATCATTGTTTCAAATTGTTTATCAAATGCTTCTGCATAAGGTATGCCAAACTCAGCTAATGTATTTCTAAAAGATGCTTTATTAGACATAGCTTCTAATTCAGTCATAATTAGAGTTCCATCATCTCTAAGTAAGTAACCAAACATATCTTCATACATAGGTTCTTTTCTTAACATTCCAATTGCAATATCTTTATTACCATAAGTTACCCAAAACTCTGCATATTTATCAATGAATTTTTGAGGAAACATTGAGAATAAAGACTTAGCTAAAGCAGCTCCTGTACTTGAAGAACGTCCACTTGCTGTGTCAGAAACACCAGACATAGCTGAATCTACATCAGAATAAAAACTTACATCATCTGTACCTGTATATATAGAGCCACCTTCTCCACTTCTTCCTGCCATTGCTTCACCAGGATTAGTTGTATAACCAGCTTTAGCTAGTTCTGCGGCTCTTTCTTCTGATACTTCATAATAGTTTTGTCCATCTGTTCCTTGACCATAACCTAAGTCGCTTCTATAAACTCTAACCATTAGGAACTCCTGTTCTTATATTGTAATCTCTTGCTCTTACAACATTTGCACCACCTGGATTAGAACTTCCACCTAAACTAGTATTTATATCATCAAAGAAATCAATACTTGTTTTTTGATATCCTCTATCTAATCCTATTTGTCTTGCTATTTTATTCTGTTCATTAATATCATTAGTTTGTACCATTTCCATAATACCTGGGTCATCAAATTCTGGTACAATACCCCATATAGTTTGAGCTATACTAGAAACATTAGTCATAATACTTGTCCAAGCAATTTCTCTATCCCAATTAGAATTGAAAGCAAATCTTGCGTCTTTTAATTCTTCTATAAAATTTTCTGCAAATGCTGGGTCATTAGTATAACTTCCTGCTAAGTAATCTAATCTATCTAAATATGGTTCATGTAATTGTTTTGGTAGCCAAGTATCTAATAATTTAGTTATTTCATCTACACCTTTATCACTTATAGTGACACTACCTCTATCTAAAACATCTTGAAATTCTTCAGATACTTCATAAATAGAATTTCTTTGTGTAGCAGCAGTTAATTCTGCAGTTGCTCTTACAGTAGTCCAAGCACCTTTAGATAATTGTTCTGCTACCCAATTAATACTATCTTCATCTAAGTTAGATTCTAAGGCTTCCAATGTCTTTTTTACTGTTATAACATTATCAGCAACTAATTCCTGTCTACCTAATGGGTCATTTTGATATTTAACAGCTTGATTGTATTCTGCTTTAGAATATCCCATTTTTGTTATCATCCCGCTATCACCAAATAATTTATTTTCAGCATCTAAATCTAAATTAGATAACCAATTGATAGGGTCTTCAATAATATATTCAATAACTAAATTTTTATATTCTTCTTTTTTAGTCCAAGGTAAATTAGTTTCAATACTTACTATCTTATTTATAAGCGAATCAATACTTGTATCTGAATCTTGTAAGTCAGACAAAGGTCCTGCATTAAATACAGTCCCATTTTTAATTAATTCGTCCCATTGTGATGTACTTAAAAATTGAAATCCTTCAACATCATTAGACATAACACCGTTTCTATCATAAGTAACTTTACTTACATCAGATAATGTTGGAATATCTTTAACATCTATAGACCAATAATAAATATTGTCATTGTATTCATATGCTAAATAAAAATTGTCACCAACTTGTATTAAAGTTGTTCCAATAGGTCCATAAGTTATTTGTTTAGACATTATCTACTACCCTGTAACCATTTCATATATGTATATTCTGCATCTTGTATTTGTTGAGCTTCATCAGATAATGTTTGTTGTTGTTCAGCTCCTTCATCAATCTCATCATATACTTCATCTACTGGGTTTTCTACATTAAATTCAGGTTTTAATCTATCAAATGTTACAAAACCACCATATTCTTCTCTAAGTCCTTGACCTGTTCCTTCTCTTTTAAAATATGTTTGCATTACTTCACCAGCTCTAATAAATTTATCTTGAGCTACTAGAGCATCTACATAACCTGACCAATCTTGTGCAACAGAATTAATAAACTCTTCTTTTAGTTCATCAGTTAACGGTCTTTTATTTACTTGTTGATAATAATCTTCAAAATCTTCAGCTAATGTAGTCATATTAGGAAATATATTATCTGTTCTTATTTTTGTAGCAGCTTCTATATCCATAGTTCTTTTTGCTATATCTTCTTCAGCTTGTTTTTTATCTAAAAAACTTAATAATCCATTAGCAAAAATTTCTTTACTTGTAATATATTTTGTACTTACAGGTTCTCCCTCTTTTATCTCTAGACCACCATAAAAACTATTTATATTAGGATAAAATTTAAAATCTAATTTACTTTCTTCTACAGTTTCTACAAATGCATTTCTATTTGGAGAATTAGGATACCATTCAGTATATTCATTATCTATATATTTTAAAGCTTCAGATATTAATGAATTAGTAATTATCCCACCAACACCATTAACTTCATTACCTAGTTCTTCTACGGTAATATATCCACTAGCTATTGCAGCATCTTGTATTGCCATCAAAGCATTCTGGTCTGTATTTATTGTTTGAACAAAACTATCTGCAAAATTAGCTGCAGGAAAAAACTTACCTTCTCTAACAGTTTCTATTTGAGGTAAACCATCTTTAAATACTGGTTCACCAGCTTCATCTGTAACTTGTATTATTCTACTATCAGGACCAATATATCTCTGATTTCCAGATGAGTCTATGAACTCTCTACTTCCTGCTGGTACATAATTACTAAATGCTTTTAATATATTACTTTTAATTACATCCGAACTATTGTCACTTCCTAAGTGTAATAAAATTAATTCAAAATCATTTGCTCCTACATATTGAGAATAGTCATTATTAAGATTTTGAAATGTAAAGTTACTAAAAGAATCAGAAATCTTCTGTATCTCTCCTTCTAGTTCTTTTCTTTCAGCGTCTGTTAAAGCCATTATCCTTCTCCAATAATAGGTGGTTCAGTAATTTGTGTACCAAAGTCTATTTTTTCTTTATTTAATGCAGTATTATAGTTCATAAAACGAGAATCATTAGACATTAATCTAATTATAACGTTCATATACACAGGATAAAATTCTGGATACAATCCAATTGTGTAATAAGCAGCTTGTGCTACTTGTTTTCTTATAATTTGTGCATCTTCAGTTTTTGATGTTCTCCACCATTGAGTTGAATAACCTGCATCAACTGATATCTTTTCAGCTTCAGACCAAAAATTTTCATAAAAGTATTTAAAGCCTTGACCAGCTTCAGTACTTTGTGCAAATGTGTTTGTTCTCCAAACATCTCTCATTTCATTAAATCTAGTTATAGTACTTGGAGTTTCTGTTTGTCCGAATTCATTTCTATAACCTGGTTTTAAATCCATTAACGCTAAATTGAAAGCTTGAGACATTAATTCTTTTTCTTTAGTAGATAAATTAGTATTTAACTCTAATTGTTCTTTAAAATTTTTAAACATTACATATCCAGAAGCATTATTAGCATTTGGAATATAATCTCTAGGATTTAAAGTAGCTCTTTCTACTACATCTTGCCAATTTTGTTCTGCTAAAGGATTATCTGATTTTAAAAATTGTAAAGTATTTGGCATAGCTTTTAATTCATCTCTATTATTTTTTTGCCATTGTATTACTTTTGCATCAAAGCTAACACTGTCAGTACCTTTTTGTTTTTTAGTTTCTAAAATATATGAATGATTAATACCAAATGTATTAAAAAAGTCTTTTCCTGCTGCTTGATAGTCTCCTGCATGTTTTTCAACTAACTTTTGATGTTCGTTTGCTAGAACACTTACACCAAACCATTTTCCATTCTTATCTTCTAGTACTAATTCATACATAGCACCTGTTAAGAAACCGAATTGTGATGCTGCTCTAAATAAATTTAACCATCTTCCTTGATGTGCAGCGTATCTCATAATTGCTAAATCTAATACTGCAGGAGTAAGAACACCTTTTGGAACATCTATAGGTAAATTGTTATTATCAAGGTATTGTCCAGCTAATGCATCAACACTTTCCTCAAAAATTTTCCTTTCACCATTCCAATCAACAAAGATATCTTTTATATACTTATCTAATTCACCAGATTCTAATAATTTAATTTCACTATGAGATTCTTTAACACCATCAAATACAGTAATTGTTGAATCTGCACGCATATTTTCTACCTTACTATCCATAGTAAATTTTTGTAATTCTAAATCATCATCTAACCATGTATCACTAAGTGTTTCTGTAATTAAATCTAATCCACCTTTACTTCCTTTAAGTGCAGCAGAAGTTTTTTGTAACCAAGCGATATCTCCACCTTTTAGTGCATCCATAAAATTATCAGGTGGTGGGAATTCTCCAAAAAATTCTTCTGTAAGTTCTACAGATGCGGGTGTTTTATCAAATAATAACTTAGCACCAAAAGCGACAATTGAATTTGTATTAGGAAAGCCTTGACTTGCTATCATGTTTACACCAGAAGAGAAACCTTTCATAATTGTTCTAAAAGTAGAATCTTCTCCGAATAAAAAGTTATTAAAAGAATTATTCATTGGCATAAGAAACATATCTTCACCAGTATTTTTATCTTTATGAAAGGAACCTTGTCCTGAATAAGTATAGGTCCCACCTACAGCTCTATTAGCTTTAGCAACTAAACCAGCTTGTCTTATAAAATAAGGATTTTGTATTGATAGCTTTGACCACCTTTTTCCAAGTTCAAAAAATATTTCTGGGAAAGGAAATGCATTTCTAAATACTTCTGAAAATCTATGTCTTTCACTTGCATCATACAAAATAGACTTCATTTCAGATAATGCATAAGAAGATGCTTCTTTACTCCAAATTTCAAAATCATCAATTTTTCCACTTGTTGTATTTTTAATGTCTTTTAATTTCTTAATTACTTTATTAGGTATAGCTGCTGTAACAGCTTCATCAATAAATTTTTGTTGGACTTTTGGTGTAAACATTTCAAAATGACTACTTAATCTTAACCATCTATATTGTTTGAATGTTGTACTTCTATGTAACATTGCTAAAGGCTGTGTTAATAAAAATTCAAATTGTGCATCTAAAAAGTAATCATACTTTTCTAACATTTCAGCATTTCTTTTTGTATCAGGTACATCAGGTATTAAAGCTTTACCAAAATCAAATAACTTATCTTCAGTTCCTGGAATAATTTCATCTATAAATTCTTTATACCCTTTTTTCATATTTAATTTTTTAATAGAACCGAAGTTCTCAAATAAATTATCATAAGAAGGTGCCAATTTAACTGTTTTTCCACTTGGAGTATTCATAATTCCTGTCCAAATAGATTCTCTTAATTCATTACTACCTGAGAATGAGAATGAATTATCATACCAATGTGTTCCTGCTTTAGCACCAGAAGTATATTCACCCCAATGAACACCTACTTGAGTAGGCATACCTGTTCTAAATCTTATTTCACCTTCTTTTTCAGCTAAATAGTTAATAAACTTATCTGTATTCTTTCTTAAATTCCTATATGTATCTCCAGTATTATCTATTAAATCTTGTATTAATCTTGGAGCAGGAGGTAATTTTACTTTTACACCGTCTACAGAAATAATACCATCAGGTGATTTAGCCCACTCCATCAAAGAATCAGACCATCCTAATCTTGCTACTACTCTTGTTATAGGGTCATTACGTAATTTAAGATGTTGAAATATATATCCATCTAAAGCTTTAGGGTGGTCTGATGAAACAGGTACATAATTTATATCTGACTTGTTAATCATATTCCTAGTATTAAAACCTTGTCTATTTATATTAATTCCAAGAGCCTCATGATAAATTACACTCATTGTTATTTCATTTACATCTTCACCTGAGTTTATAATTTTTTCCATTACTTTTCTAATAGGCGCTCTTTTAGGTAATTGTCCATATGAATACATCCAATTAGTAAAATTGAATGGATGGTCAAAAATAGAATCTAAAGTAGGATGTACAAAAAATCCTATTTGTTCTTCAAGTAAAACTCTTTCTGTTAATGAAGGTTTTAGAATTGCTCTAGGTTTAAACCAGTTATTATTCCATTGGTCAAATGACCAAGTAAATATATCTTCTTCAATTTTTCTACTAGGAATTTTTAAACCTTTAAAAAATCCATCTTCTTTAATATTATCTTTAATCTTTTTTAAAGCTTGAGGTGTTATTACATCATCAACTGTATCAGGTAAATCAGTAAATAATCTTCCTAATGTTCTTTGTAACATACGATTATTATTTAATGACGCACCGTTATCAGCTGCTTCAGATAATTTAGATATAGTAGGAATAAATATAGTTTCTCCTGTTTCTGGATGTCTCATAGTTCCTGTCCATTCAGAGTTTAATTGTCTACCTAAAGGGTCTACAATATAATTTTTTAATTGAGTTTCAGAGTTATCTGCTAAGTCAATCCTTCTTTGTACTATTTGACTTCTTTTTTCTCCTTTACGTGCAGCTATTAATTTAACATCAGCTTTTTTCAATTTTCTTGCAAAATCATTAACTGTTTGTACAGTCCATTTTGGAATAGATTGAAATTCATCAATTAACATACCTGCTTCTTTTTCTGGGTAACCAATATTACTTAAATGTCTAACGAGAGTAGTAAATGCTTTACCTCTATTAGCATACGATAAAGTATTATTAGGTTGTAATGAAAACCATTTTTTCCAAAAATAACTCATACCATCTGTAAACTCATGAAAGAATCCCATATTTCTAGCTAAACTTGAATTACCTGTTTTATTCCATTGCCTAAATTCATCTTGAGATAAAGTTTTATTTATATTAGTTAATTCCATCTTCTTTTGAGGATTACGTAATTTTTTATAAGCTCGAGTAGGAAATCTAGCTACATTATCTAAATAATTTAATGCCTTGCTACCTCCTCTTCCTATTAAACTTCCAGCTGAAGGCATCATTATATTTTTACCAGTAAGTTTATTAACTCCAGTACTAAGTATTTTAGATTGTCTTAAAGGACTTTCCGTTAATTTGAATGGCATATCCATTCTTGGAAGTTTTACACCTGCATCACTATAAATTTTTGTAAATAATTTCTCCATTTCATCAATGTTTTTAATTCTTTTAATTTCTTTTTGAACTGCTTCTGGAAATTTACCTATAAAATTATCTGTTGCTATTTTGTAACTATTATCTAACTTTGTATATTTATTTAAATTACCATTAAGTCTTAAGCTATTTGCAATTTTAGGACCAGTAGTATTAAAAATACCATTTGCCCTACCACCAAACAAACCATAATCTTTTTTGTACTGAGCAGTTTGTCTTTTAGAACTCTTTATTTGTTTTTGTAATTCAGGAGAATATTTTTTATATTTTCTTATTGGAGTTGCATAATCAAATGTATTTAAAAACTCATCAATGTTATCTACAGATTTACCAGTTAAAGGATTAACTTTATTATTAGTAACATACTCACTAATCATTTCTCTTTTTTTAATATGACTATATAAAGAAGCATCATCTATGCTCTCAAGTTTATTTACATTCTTTGTTAAAAACTGTAGTTTTTTTGCAAATTTAATTCCTTTATTAAATATAATTTCAGGAATTATTCTTTCTGAACCATCAATTAAACCTGATAGTTGATTGTATTCATTAGAACCTACATCATATAACAATGAGGCCTGGTATCTTCCAGAAGAATAAGGTATTTGTATTCCTAATAACTCATTTTGATTACGTTGTCTAACTTGTTCATATTGCTCAGCTGCTTCAGGTGTATATATAAATTGCCTACCAGCAAATGCTTTTATTTCATTTGGATTAACCAAAGAGTTCCAATGTATTTCACCATCATTATTTCTACCTATTATTGCTCTTCCATTATCTTCATAGAATGCTTTTGCAGATTCCTCAAAAGAAAATCCTTTTTGAACCATGTCTGCAACTATTGCACTATCTTCAGCAAACATACTTTCTCCTATTAATACATTATCCCTATTAAAATTTACAGGTCTCCCAGAAACAACTTCTTCATGGATTTGTGCAATTACAGGTTTACCCGCTCTTTTTCTAGCTTCATTTGCATAACCTAACCATGCTTTTGTTTCTTCTATCCAATTACCTTCATAACCTAAATCAGTTACTTTTGTATCAGCAAAATCTATTGGTACATATTGTTGTGACCATTCTTTAGTTTTACCAGTTTCCATATATCTGTCTAATGCATTTAATTGTTGTGCATAGGCTAAGATTCTATTATTAAATAAAGCTCTATTACCAGGTACTAATAGATTTACTCCTGGTATACCCATAGCTACCTTTTCTAAAGGATTTAAATTTTCAAACTCTTTACTTCCTGGAATCTTTACTAACTCATCTGTCTCTTTATCTCTTATTAATTGTGGTTTCTCAATTGAACTTCTATAACTAGGACTGTATCTTACAAATATATCTGACATCGCATTAAAAGTTTCTGCAATTAATACTCCTGTTTGTGTTTTCCCAAGAATAGGTGCAGATGGTGTAAAGTCAATAACACCTATTGGTGTTTCTACTTCACCACCTTTATCAACATAATTACTACCCCAAATTAATTTATTAACTCCCCAAAGTGCTGATGAAAATCCTCCGAATGTCAGAACATCTATATAGTTAAAAGTCATATTGTCAGCAAAATCTTTTGTTTGATATTCTTTTTTAGATTCTTCATAAGCATTCGCAACCTGTATTGATTGTTGTTCTATATAATTATCATTTAAATCTACAATAGATTGTGAATCTATAGGAAGTTCTTCATCACTAAACTGTGCAAGATTCATTGTAATTTCTACAGGTAAATTACTAAACATTTCATTAATAGCTTCAAATCTATTTAAAAATCTAGGATTTTGGTCTATTAAATCATTAACTTCTTTTAGTCGCATCTGCTCTATACGAGCTAGTTTAGCTATAGCTGCTTGTTCTAAATAATTACTACTCATAAACTAAAAAGGTTTTTGAGCGTTTCTAGTATTTCTCAGTTGTGCGATTAATAAGTTATTTTCACTTCTTTTTTCTAATACATCTAATAAGATATCTACATCATCCTTAAGAAACATATTATTATTTAAACCACCTTCAAGCATTGTTCCTTTAGTAGCAGACTCAAATTGTCTATCAGTTGGAGCATCAATATTAACATTTGGAAAATTCTTTACATTAGGTAAACCACCAGTAGCAGCTACATTATTTTCTATTTGTTGTCTACTACCATAATCTCCACCTGGAGCAGCAACAGGAGCAGAAGGATTCCCATCTGTTCTTTGACTACCTTTACCTATACCTGAAACTACATTTTTAGCAGAAGGTGTTGGCTTTCTGTATCCTCCACGACCTGGCATTATATATCACCTCTATCAGTATAATCTTTAGTTATAAATATAATAATCCCACTAACAGGGTAAATTATATTTTCTACATTCTCTGAGAGAATATCAAATTCGTCTTGTACTCCGTATTCGTTGTACACCATATCCCAGAACTCCACATCTGCATAGTCTTCCATTACCCACCTAATGCCTGTGCAATGCTAGGCGGAGGACCTTGTGGTGGCAAAGCCTGTCCACCTATCATCGCTTCTTGTTCTGGTGAAAGCTGTGGTTCTTCAGGTGTATAAAATTGTTTCATAATATCTGTTATAGCATTAGGGTTTTCATAAATTGCTATTGCAGCCATAGTAGCTGAAGGGTCTCCTTGTGCAGACCTAGCAAGTATTGAATCAAATAAAACACCTTCTGCTTTATTCTTCCTAATACGTTCTTGAACCTTTTGTATATTTTCTAAACCATCTATGTTATCTTGTAAAGTTTCTGTGTCTATAACACCTGCTTGTAATAATTGTAAACCAGTAACAATCTTTTGTGGTTCATCAAAACCAGCCATAACA
>TARA_R100000742_G_C4279604_1_pt1 | contig 11310 bp, 6 predicted proteins | sample TARA_R100000742 | Tara Oceans TARA_R100000742 (sample SAMEA2623309) | marine metagenome | biome: marine biome (ENVO:00000447); feature: deep chlorophyll maximum layer (ENVO:xxxxxxxx); material: "saline water (ENVO:00002010), including plankton (ENVO:xxxxxxxx)" | depth 40 m | reverse complement strand
GGGTGCTGTGATGATTGACAATGATGGTGCTATAGAATGTCAAATTACAGAATAGGAGAAACATTATGGCTTTTACTCAAGCAAATTTAAAAAAAATTGCGGGTGGTGGAGATCAAAATGTTTGGCTCTACAACTCTGCAGATGCTATAGGTACTATTGTAGCATCTGGTTATTTTAATAATGCTACCAATCAACTTAAACAGAATGATGTAATCGTTGCTGTTGGGTCAACTGGTGGAACTAGAACAGTAGATGTTGTTGTTGTATCAAGTGCAACGGCGGCGGCTACAGTAACTAGTATTAATGGTACATAGGGTATTGGGGGAGGCAACTCCCCCGATATTTAAATTATGGTAAGTAAAATAGATATATGTAATCAAGGACTAGTTTTAATTGGAGCAAACACTATTGCTTCATTTACTGACAATACAGTTGAAAGTAAAGTTTCTAATCAACTGTATGAAACAACATTAAGAGCAATGCTTACTAAAGCAAGATGGAGATTTGCAACAAAACAAGCACAACTTACAAAACTTGCAACAGATCCTTTAGATAAATGGGATTCAGCATATCAAATACCTAATGATGTTATTTTGATACACACAGTAACAGTATCTGATAATGTAATATTATACGATAGATATGGTGAAGAATTATTTACAAACACAGGTACTAATGACACAGTAGTATGTCATTATACATATCAACCACACGAAAAAGAATTTCCTGATTATTTTACACAAGCGTTAGTATTTGAACTCGCTAGTTTATTTGCAGGTGCAATAGCTAGAAATGATCAACTTTCTGTATTATATCAACAAAGAGCACAACGACAATTAGTTGTTGCTAGAAGTATGGAATCACAAACACAAACAACTAGAAAACTTAATACCACATTATTAATTGAAGTAAGAAATAGAGGAACGGCAAATGGTATAAGAGCAGTTGTACCAAGCAGTTCGTAATGTAATGGCAATACAGAGAACTCATCAAAATAGTTTTTCTCGAGGAGAAATAGATGAAACAGTTATTGGTAGAACCGACCTTGATGCTTTTGAACAAGCATTAAAAAAAGCACGCAATGTATTTACTTTAAATCAAGGCCCTGTTGAAAGACGACAAGGTACTTTATTTAGATATGATTTAGGTGAATCTACAAGAATAGAGCCATTTATATTTAATGAAGATCAAGAATATATAGTTGCATTTCAAAACACAAAGTTATTAGTCTTATCAACTAATGGCACATTATTACAAACATTTACAAGTTGTCCTTGGACAACAAATACTTTGTTTAAATTATCATATACACAACAAGCTGATTCAATGATAATTGCTCATTCTTCGCACTTGCCTAAAGTATTAAAGAGAACAGGAGCAACAACATTTACACTTACAGATTTTGCATTTAGAGAAAGCACAAATCAAGATGCAGTATATCAACCTTATTTTAAATTTGCAGATGATGATGTTACTTTAGATATAAATACTACAACTGCAGGAACAGGTGTAGCATTAGTTACAAGTGCAGATTATTTTGATGCTAGTATGGTAGGAACACGTATTAGGTATCACGGATCTGAAATACTTATTACAGGATATACTAATGCTACTACAGCAACAGGAACATTAAAAAAAAATATAAGAATAGAATTAGATGATGACCCTTTAAAAAGTGAAGAAGGAGAAGGTACAGTAACAGTATTACATCCTGCACACGGCTTTGCTAATGGTGCTAGTATAACTGTAGAAGGTGCAGAAGCTATACTTAATGAAGATGGTGATGGATTAGCGGCAAGTAATTTAAACGGCACATTTACTATTACTGTATTAGATGATGATAAATACACTTATACAGCTAGTAGTTCTGATACAGGTGGAGATTCAGCAGATGGTGGGGGTACTAATGTAAGAATTATAGGACATCCACCAACAAAACAATGGGATGAGCAAGTTTATAGTGCATACAATGGTTATCCTACAACGTGTAAGTTTCATCAACAAAGATTATTTTTTGGAGGTGGTGCCATTACTGATTTTATAGCGGGAAGTAGAACCAGTGAGTTTTTTAATTTTGATGTTGGTGATGCAGAAGATACTGATTCTATTCAAATATCTATTTCATCTGATCAAATAAATGAAATTCGTCATATAGTATCTGGTAGAAATTTAGAAATATTTACAAGTACAGGTGAGTTTTATCTTAAAGCACAAGTAGGTAAACCACTTACACCAACAGATTTAAAAATAGAAAGACAAAGTAATTTAGGTTCAACACAAGAATGTATGCCAAAATTATTTGATGGTGCGGCAATTTTTGTGCAACCTAATGGTAAAACAGTACGAGAGTTTTTTTATAACACAGCAACAGAAGATTATGTATCAACTGTGCTTACTTATCTTTCACCACAAGCAGTAGATAGTCCAAAAGATTCTGCCATACTTAAATCAACAGGTGTGCGTACTGAACAGTTTTTGTTATTTGTTAATAATGATGGTTCTATAGGAGCATTTACAGGACATAGAAATGAAAAATTAGCAGGATGGTGTATATGGCAAACAGATGGTAAATTTATATCAGCAACCGGTATAACTTCTTTTTTATATGTTGTTACAGAACGAACTGTAAATGGAGCAACAAAATATTATTTAGAACAATTATCTAATTCAATGTTTGCATTACCTACAGATTGTTCAGTAACAAAAACATTATCGGGATCGTATCAACCACACGGAGCACCAAAAGTAAATGGTGCAGTAACAAGTGCAAGACAATTAATAGTTGATGGTTTTACAAACGCACCAACAACAGGTGAAAAATTTACAGTAAATTCTACAGCGTGTATTATACAAAGTGTTAATAGTACAGGTACATCAGGAGAATATATTATTGTTGTAGATGTAAATGTATCTGCCTCTGATAATGCTGTTGTTGAATTTACAACAAGCAGAGTATTTACAGGTCTTAATACTAATCCCGATTTACGAGGTAAAATTGTGCACGCTACATCTGGATCGTCTGAAACGGATGATATACGATATTATGGTTCTGCAACAGTAACTTCTGGAGGTGTAGCTAATTTTCAACAACCGGCATCAGCGTGTGATATAGGTTTAAATTATACAGTAGAAATAGAAACATTACCGATTGACTCACGACAAGCAGTACGAGGATTAGGATCTACTTATGGTTATCCACGTAAAATAGGAAAAACTGTATTAGAATTATCTAAAACATATAATATACAAGTTAATGGTAATGATGTATTACTTAATGACAATGGATTACAAATGGTAGGATATACAGGTAAAAAGGATGTGCATACACTAGGATATACACAAACTCCGTTTATAACTATAACACAAACTGTGCCTGTACCTATGAGAATTATATCAATTACTTCCGAGGTTTATTACTAATGTGTGATATTGGTACAGCATTTACGGCTATAAGTACAGGTGTAAGTATGATGGGGTTTTTCCAACAACAGAAATACGATAACCGAGAAGAAATGTATAGACAGCAAGCGTTAGAAATGCAACGCCGACAACAAGAAGAAAATGCAAAACAAGCTATGTTGGCGGCACAACAAAGAATTAACGATAGAAAAAGACAAGCATTACAACAAGCAAAAACAAACAAAGCAAGTTTTGCGGCAAGTGGTGTAAATTTAGATTCACCAAGTTTTGGTGCATTTTTTAAAAGTAGTAAAAAAATAGTTAAACAAGATATAAGTCGTATTCAAATTAATGGATTAACAGATGTAGTTAATTATCAATCAGAAGCACGACAAACAGGATTAGCCAAAGAGGCAAGTTTATCCGGAGCTAAATCAAGAGCAACAGCGGCTAAATATGGTGCAATAGGAGAAGCAATAGGAACAGCCGGTACATTAGCACAAGCCGGTTATGATTGGTATAAAGACAGGCAACCAGATTAATGGCAGTACGTAGAGAACAGTTTACAACAAATTTAAAAGGTAGCATTGGTGTTGTTAATCCTACAGGATATTTAGAAGCGGCAGATCAAACTCGTAGAACAGCCGAAGCGTGGGGTGTAGCTACAGAAAAAATAGTGAAAGGTATTGATAAATTGTCTGATACTATTGTTGGGTATCAAGCAGAGCAAGCACTTAATAATTTTAAAATAGATACTAAATACACAACACGAACAGATGAAAATGGGTTTAAATATACTACTGTAGAATTAGATATACCAAAAATACGTTCTTTCCCTTTTAATCCAGAAATAAATAAACAGTTTGAACAAGAACAATTTTTTATACTTAAACAACAAGTAGAAGATTTATATGAGTTTAATTCTAAAAGTATTAGTGAAGAAATTATAAATAATGGTGGAACGTATGAAGATTTCCAATTAGCTATAGAACCAATAGAAAGACAAATTAAAGAAGAATTAAAAGATGCACCAAGTACCTATGGCAAAATAATACAAACTCTATCACCTATTAAAACAAAAGCACAATTAGCTATACAAGGTGCTAATAATGAAGAAGTATTAGAAAGTTTAAAAAGTCGTGCTGAATTAGAAATTAATAGAATAAATACAGGTGCAGAAGGTGCGTTTCTTGCAGGACAATCTTTGCAACCATTTATAGATGAATCAAAGACAATACCTCAAAGATACAATATAGCCGCAGTTAGAGAAAAACAAGCAGTATTAACAACTAAAATAGAAGGACTACAAGCAATACAAAAAGCATTTCCTAAAGCATTAGCACCGGCAGATATTGACGATACAACAGAATTAGGATTACAAAGAGTACAAAGTAATAATGCAGCTTTAGGAATATTAGCAACCGGCTCTGTTAATCAAGTAGTATTACAACTACCGGATAATAGCAAACGTAAAGTAACTAAACAAGAATGGCTAAATGTAACTAAAAATATGGATAGTAATACACTTGGTACTGTATTAGATATTTTTAATACTAATAATAACATTTTTAAAGGTATGTTTGATGACGCAATAGTTGGTACGTCTTCTGAAGAATTAGCACAAATTATAAATTCTGGTCAAGAAGTGCCATTTGGATCAAAAAAATATTTTAATAAATTATGGTATGACGCTAGTCAAGAAAAAAGAAATGAGTGGGTAACTTTATCTACAGGTCAAACAGGTGTTACATTTACTTTAGATCCAAAAGATACACAAAATTTTATTCCAAGTATGAAATCGTTAAGACGAACATACATTACTGAAGATATAGAAGATAGATTATTTACAGCTATGCAAACACTAGCTTTAAACCCACAACTAGCTAATCAAGTAATACCTGAATTAGCATATACAACTCTACCTGATGGTAATAGAGTGCCAGATGAAAAAAATCTATTTGCATTATATGGTCGAACAGATGGAGATGGTGCAAAAGCATCACTATTATTAAACACAATGATTCAAAATTATTTTACTAATCCCGGTGGAATATCTCAAGATTTTCCACAACAAGCTAGAGAAATTTTAAATATGGAACCAAGTCTTAAACTTGTAAATTTAAAAAATACACCCGGTGTAGATTATACTGGAGATTTTGTAAAAGCAGGTAAAAAGTTTTTAAAAAAAATGTATGGTGATAAAGCACCAATGTGGATGGTAGATAATCTAGCAACTGGATTTGCATACACAACTGATATAAGTAATTGGAAAATTGGAAAGTTTAAAACATATTTAGAAGATCGTAAACCAATACTAGAAGGATTTTATGGTGCATCAAAAATCCAATTAAACTTTGGTGATAACACAGATGAAGATATGCTTGTTTCATACCCTATTAGTGCACGTGTATATGGTGATGAATTATATGATGCTATGGTTGAAACGCTTGATAAATATATTGCCGAAAATAGTGGAAACCAATTTACAGGTACAGATAACACACAGCGTGAACGAATGAAATTAGGTGAAAATATTTTTCTTGTAGGATTAAATAATAGAGCATATACAAACAATCAAAATGAAGTAGCAATGCAAGTAGTAAAATATGATGGAGGACGAATAGAAGCAATAGAAGATAAAAATGGCAATCATATGACTATATATCCTTTTGAAATTACTACACAAACTATTGAAGATGATTTAATGAAAACAAGTGCATTTAAAAGATTGCGTCAAGAAGGCATAGATGCAGATCAAGCTAGGCAAATAATAGCTAAAAAATTAGGCAATAGATAATGAAATATGAAGATTTAAAAGTTATTAAACTAGAACCACAAGAACAAAAAACTATAGCTAATAATACTTTTCAGTTTGAGCCAACATATCAAGCTACAAACAGACCAATACAATTTAGAAACACGTATATGCAGGATGTCCAAGACCACATACAATTATCGTGGTTAGGACAAATAGCTGACTATTATGATATGGATAAAACCTATTTATCAGAACCAAAAGAAACAATAGATGTACTAGAAGAATTACCATTACGATATAAACCTTTTGCTAAATCATTTAGGGGTGTGCGTAATCGCAAACATATGGAAGCTATAATGAATCGTATAGATAGAAACCTAGATTCTAAAGGCAGACTAGATTATAGCGATAGATTAACTCCCGGATTTGTGGCGGCACTTGCTGACCCTGTAACTTATGTTCCTATTCCTTTTGCTAAAGGTATAGGATTTTTTAAAGGTGCGGCTAAAGCAGGTACAATAGGTGCAGGTTTAATTGGTGCAACAGAAGTGCCTAGAATAGCTTTAGATCCTACAGCTACCTATGGTGAAAGTGTAGCTAATATGTCATTTGCATTTGCAGTTAGTGGGTTGTTTGGGGGTATTTATGGGCGACTAACAGAAACAATAGGTGAGCAGGCAACAAGAAGAATGTTTCCTACAGGTAGAGCAGATGATGTTGTAGATAATTACAATCAAACTATGGATGAAATAGAAGGTGGTATAAATCCAGACAATACAGAAATAATATTTAATTTTAAATCAGATGCACCCGGTGTTGTAATTACAAATAAAAATGAACGCACACCTAATGTTAATGAAACACGAGTATCAGTAAGACATATTGGTACTATGCCTAGGGAAACAGTTGATCGTGCATTAAGTGATAAAGGTATTGAACAGGCAGTAGGTGTTGCAGAATTTAATCCTAATGTTGGTAATCGTAATAGAATTGCTAAATTTGATACTAAAAAAAATCAAGTAGATGTTGATTTTGTAAAAGCTAAAGGTCAATGGATGACCAATAAACATTTAGTATATCTAAATAATTTAGGCATAAGAGTAGGGCCAAATTATTTTAAAACACCAGAAGATTGGATTAGATTTAATATTAAAAAATCTATATATGAAGAACTACCGGCATATGAAAAATTAGATACAGAAAGTTTTAGACAATATGAACGCCGTATTAATAGTGCTGTTATAAGAGATACAAAATTAGAATCTGCCGTTATAGCAAAATCTGACACAAACAGTTTATTAAAGTTATTACCTAACTGGACAAATGCGTCTATGGTGCAAAACACATTGGATAAAAAAGTATCTAATGAAAAACTAAAAAAAATGATTGTAATGAAACACATTGAATTAAGTGGTGATTACGCAACAGTAAATACAATTAATGATTTAGAAAAAGCATTACCTGAATCTGTAGTTACAGCAGTAGGTACAAGACACAACTCACAAATAGCATTAGCATTAAGAACTATAGAAAAAAAATTTTTAGAGTTATATGGTGCTGACCCAAACATAGGTGTATTTCGAGAAGGGTTGGTTAGAACAGCTATTGCTACTAAATCACTTGTTAATAAAGCACAAAATTTATTTAACAGACAAGCACGTGGTGCTGATGGTCAAATAGATTTTAAAGAATATAGTATTTTATTAGGTAGATATATTATAGATCCAGAATCTTTAACAAATACATTGCCAGAAAATGTTATTGCTAATATAGCAGAATCTGCACAAATTTGGAAAAAGGTTACAAAATATTATGACGATCAATTAGCACAACAAGGTATGTATGCTAACCAACAAAGTTATTTACAGCTTATTCGTAAAAAAGAATATGCACTTAACAGAATAGAAGGATTACTTACAGATGAAACACGTGAACTAGTAGGTGCACAAAATTATAGACGACTTGAACAAATGAAAGCAGAATTAGTAGAAGATACTAATCGCATACGTAGAATACAAGAAGTATTTCCTGCAGATAGACCTTATTGGGGAGATGATGATTATTTTCATAGAATGTGGAAAAGAGAAGCTATTTTAGAAAATGTTGAACAATTTAAAGGAATATTACGAAGATACGTACAAGGACAATTACATAACAATTTAAGTAGACGTAATTATATTATACAAAGAAATAGAATGGCAAGGACAGATGAAGAAAGAATAAATCCAAATGGAACAACAGAAGAAATATTAGATGCAGAAGTAGAATTTTATTACAATGATATTGTAGATAATCAAGCTAGATGGCAAGATGGAGAAGGTATAGCCGGATATGGTGTAAGTAATAATAGATACAAGATTGGTGCAACACCACTATTAGATAGAAAATTAAAAATACCTAATAAAGATGTTATAGATTTTATAGAAACAGATGCGTCATTTATTTTACGATCTTATCAACAACGTGTAGCACCGGCAGTAGAATTAGCTAATAAATTTGGTGATGTACATTTACAAGAATATCTTATTAATACAGAAATAGATTTAATATTAGATGGCACAACTAGTAGAAATAGAAATGCTATATTAAATTCATTTATAGATGAAAAAGATAAAATATTAGGCACATTATATAGTGCTGATCCTACAAGTATAAATGTTCGTGTAGCCCAAGCAATGCGTAATTGGGCTTCTTTAGCATATATGGGTCGTGTTATATTTAGTGCATTGCCTGAATTAGCCAGACCAATAATGACTAATGGTGTAGGTTCTGTAATGAAAGGAAATATTGAACCTTTTGCTATGGGTATGAATTCTTGGCGTAAATCTAATCTATCAGATATTCGTTTTTTATCTCCTGTTATTGAAATGACCCTAAATAGTTTTAACAGAAGATTTATGTATGATGGTGGTATTAGTCATAGTCGTAGAAATACTATGGGTTGGTTTGACAAATATTTAGGGCAATATTTAGAACGCCCACAAAATATGTTTTATATATTAAATGGTTTAACTCCTTGGACTCATATGATTAAAGAAATGCACGGCCTAGTTGCTATGCACAGACTAATAGAAGATTCTTTAAAATGGGCAGATGGATCGTTAGATAAGTTTGGTAGACGCAGATTAGCTAGTTTTGGTATAGACGAAAAAACTGCATTAACTATAGCCAAAATGCCAATACAAAAAAATGGTGATCAAATATTAGCTAATGCACAAGAATGGAGTAGATTTAAAGGAGGCACTATTGCTCAAAGAAAATTAGCTACTGCAATTTATTCTGATGTACAACGTACTATTGTAACACCGGGTGTAGCAGATAGACCAAATATGATGCAGGGTGTAATAAGAATAAATAATGAAGGTATAAGTGAATTAATGAATAATCCTTTGATGCGTGGATTAGGATTTGAAAAAACAGATTATGGTGGAAAATTTAATAATGCGTATATGGCATTGTTATTTCAGTTTTATTCTTATGGTGTATCGTCAGTTAAAAGAATTGGTACAAATGTTTTACAAAACAGAGATGGAGCAAGTGCGGCTATATCGGGTGCTGTAGGTATGGTTACACTTGGATGGGTAGCCGATCAATTAAAAAGTGGAGATTATTATGACTCTAAAGATTTTGGAGAAAAAATAGTAAGAGCAGTTGAATTATCTGGTTTACCAACTTTAGCCGGTGATATGAACTATGCAATAGAAACTATAAGTGGTGGATTTTTTGGTACACCTATGGGTGTGCGACCAATGTTAGGTTTAGATGGTAGGTTTGGAACGCCAGATGAAACAGATGCGTGGGGTGAAATAACAGGTGCATCTCCGGGAATGTTGTTTGATTTACATAAAGCATTTACTAGTGATGACTTGTCAGAAAGACAAAGACACGCTATATTCAGAAGAAGTATTCCGGGAAATAGTTTATGGTTTTGGGATGACGAATTTAAAAGTGTTTATAATTATTTGGCAGGTATAGAATGACAATAGCATCAGCACAGAATACAGGTAGACAAGTTTTTACAGCTTCAGGTGGTCAAACAGCATTTAGTATTACATTTGAATTTTTTGCTATTGATGATCTAAAAGTTTATAAGAATGGTACATTAGCTACATACAATGCTAATCCTACTACAACTACTACTTATAAGGTAACAGCTAGTAATTCTTCTAGCGATAGTGCATATGAATTTGGCACAGGTGCAACTATTACATTTGGCTCTGGACTTACAGCAGATGATAAGGTTGTAGTTGTTAGACGTATTACTATAGAAAGAACAACAGATTTTCCTGTCAATGGTACATTTGATATTACTGCATTAAATACAGAATTAGATAAAGCTGTTGCTATATTTAGTGATAATAAAGATCAAATTACAAGAAGTATAAGTTTATTAGATGGTGATGATACATCACCTACATTAGCAATACCGACAACAAGGGCTAGTAAAATATTGTCATTTGATGGTTCTGGTAATGTTTCTGTAAGTTCTCAACCTATTGCAGGTGGTGTAACAGTAAGCACATTATCTCCCGGAGCATCAGCTACAGCATCTTATAATACATCTACAGGAGTATTAGCTTTAGGTTTGCCACAAGGTGCAACAGGTGCAACAGGTGCGGCAGGATCTGATGGATCTGATGGTGCAGATGGCTCAGGAACTATGAGTAGTTTTACAGCGGCAGGTGATTCTGGTAGTAATCAAAATATTAGTGAGGGTAATACTTTAACCATAGCAGGTGGGGAAGGGATTGATACAACAGGTTCAGCTACAGATACAATTACCATAGCAGGAGAAGATGCGACAACTTCAAATAAAGGTGTAGCTAGTTTTCATTCAGATAATTTTTCCGTGTCAAGTGGTGCGGTAACTATTAAAGATCAAGGTGTTGTTTATGCAGAAATACAAAATGTATCTGCAACAGATAAAATATTAGGTCGTTCGAGTGGAGGTGCAGGAGTTGTTGAGGAAATAACTTGTACTTCAGCAGGTCGTGCTTTATTAGATGATGCTAATGCTTCTGCACAATTAACAACATTAGGTGCGGCAGGTACAGCATTACAAAATACTTTTACTAAAGCACAATTACCTTCAACATATACAGCGGCTTTATCGGCAACATCTGGTGTTTTAGATTATGATACCTATCAAAATT
>TARA_R100000742_G_C4279606_1_pt1 | contig 11389 bp, 14 predicted proteins | sample TARA_R100000742 | Tara Oceans TARA_R100000742 (sample SAMEA2623309) | marine metagenome | biome: marine biome (ENVO:00000447); feature: deep chlorophyll maximum layer (ENVO:xxxxxxxx); material: "saline water (ENVO:00002010), including plankton (ENVO:xxxxxxxx)" | depth 40 m | reverse complement strand
ATATACAAAGCCGAACACTTTACAAGCTAATAAAATGGTAAATATAATAAATAATAACCAAAATAATCATATATCATTGAGGTGGGTAGTTGGACTACATGCTAACCCCCCGCCCCCATATAAGTAAACCTCTCATAACAAGAGGCAAAAAACAAAGATGTAAAGTTTGGGCACTTACCTTGACATCCCCCTTTAGATACACTATTTTTAATTCATGGACACATTACCGTTAAAACATACTAAGTGGTCTGACCGATTAGCTTTCGATATAGCATTACTACTTGAAGGCTCGGGGGAATCTCTAGATGAGCTTAGAGCTAGGCACCGTATTACTGTTGATGACTTAGTAGTATTTAATAAAGATAAGGTCTACTTAAAGAAAGTAGAATCTTACAGAGCTGAGATTGTAGAGAAAGGTATGACCTTTAAACTAAAAGCTCGTGCACAAGCAGAAGAACTTCTGACTACAAGTTGGACTATGATACACAGCCCTGAAACTTCTTCAGCGGTTAAAGCCGATTTAATAAAGTCTACTGTCAAATGGGGTGGGCTAGAAACCAACAATACAAACACGGAGGATGCAGGTGGAGGAGTTAAAATTACGATTAATCTCGGGGGGCAAGAGCACCCAACAACCGTCATCGACGCAGAACAAACCTACGAACAACCAGAACCTGTCGCTATTAAAAACGCTAAGTAAGTTTGATAGCACCAACGAAGCAAAAGTTGACACACTAGTTGAGTACGAAGATATAGTTTATGTTCTACGAGAAAGCGGGTTATCATATAAAACAAGAATTGTTAGGCATAAGAAAGGGCCTACACAGTATTATATAATTCTATTGGAGGAACTATAGACGTAATGGATATAGATTATACACCAAGTAAAGTATGCAAAAAGTTTATGATGTCTGATGCTAAGATGAGGACATTAATGGGGCCTGTAGGCTCTGGTAAATCAGTAGCTTCTACCTTTGAGGTTATAAGAAGAGCCACTATGCAAGAACCTAACAAGCAAGGCATACGGAAATCAAGAGCGGCTATTGTTCGTGAAACAGCTAGACAACTACAGGATACAACGATTAAAACATTCCACGACTGGTTTCCGCCAGGTGTGTGTGGCACGTACATGAGAACAACAAAGACTTACTTTTTTAAAGTAGGTGATGTTGAGTGTGAGATTATGTTCAGAGCACTAGATGACTCAGATGATGTAGCTAACTTGAACTCTCTCGAATTAACGTTTGCATGGTTTAATGAGTGTCGGGATATAAACCCAGACATTGTAGACGCCATGTCAAAACGTATTGGCCGATATCCATCAGCAAAAGATGGTGGGCCTACATGGTTCGGGATGTGGGGGGACACCAACCCTCCCACAATGGATACATGGTGGTATTATCAGATGGAACACCTCGACCCCTCGGATGGTGTTTCACTTAATGATAATGGGTGGGATGTATTCAAACAGCCATCGGGTAGAAGCCCTTTTGCAGAAAACATAAAGAACTTGCCTGAAGGATATTATGATACACAAGGTAGGTCAGATGAATATATTCGTGTGTACATTGATGGAGAGTATGGGTTAAGTACTGCAGGGCAACCTGTGTATAAATACTTTAGACCTGACTACCATATGGCAGACCAAACTTTACAACCTATAGTTAATGGAGTTAGACCGATTGTTATTGGTATGGACTTAGGACTAACACCTGCAGCTGTTATAGGACAACAAGACCCACGAGGTAGAGTACTTATACTTGACGAAGCTGTAAGTTTTGATATGGGCATACAACGATTTATACGTACAGTTTTAAAACCCCTGATTATAGAAAAGTACGCAAGTAGTCCTGTGATAATTATTACAGACCCTGCGGGGATACAACGAGCCCAAACAGATGAACGTTCAGCAGTAGATATAATAAAGGCTGAAGGCTTAAGGGTTATGTCAGCTAAAACTAATAATGTCTCAGCTAGGCTTTCAGCAGTAGATGATTTCCTTATGCGTCAAGTAGATGGAGACTCTGCGTTCTTAGTAGACCCTAGATGTTCTAGGCTTAAAGCTGCAATGATGGGTGGATATAGGTTCCATAAGAAGAATGGAAGTATAGATAAGAATAAACATTCGCATGTTGCGGAAGCTTTACAGTATTTAATGTTACACATTAATACAACAGCAGAAGGATTTATGATACAGAAACGTGATGTTAAATCAGTTGCGTCAGGTGGTTGGACATGATACGTTCAAATAAAGTCGGTTTACTCATTTGTGCGACTTTGTAACTATTTTCCTCATATGTATAGTTACTACCTTTCTGGTTCCTCTGTTATTCATGATTAGACAGGGGAACCTTTTTATAGTAATGTTAAAATTATTTAGAAGAGGATTGTTATGGGATATAAAATGAAGAACGGTTCAAAGAACTATACTATTAAAAGCTATAGGGATGGTGGACTTGTTGAAACGAAAGAATACAAGGATGGTAAAACGGTAGTAACAGAAGATGAAAGAATGAAAGCTATGCAAGAGTTTTTAAATGAAGATACTTCTAGAGAAGAGGCAGAAGCAATAGTAAAAGATTCTATAAAGAACCCAGGTAAATATATAGATATAATGGGTGTACCGATTAAAAGACCAGAGCCAAAATAAATTATGGTATTACAAGTAATAGGTAATGAAGAGCTCGTTAAAAAAGAGAAAGAGCAATTAGAAAAAGAAATGGAAGAACGGCAGAGTGAAGCAGTTATTCTAGGGCTTGCTTCTTACATGCGTGAATGCTGGGATGCAGCTAGACAAGCTAAGAAACCTATAGAAAATATAATGCTCAAAGGTCTCAGACAGAGAAACGGAGAGTATGAAGCTGATAAGTTAGCTCAAATACAAGCACAAGGTGGCTCTGATATCTACATGATGATAACAGAAGTTAAATGCCGAGCCGCTGAAAGCTGGCTTAGAGATATCTTATTAGATACAGGCACACCTCCGTGGGATATACAACCCACACCCATACCAGAATTATCACCTGCACATTTAGAAGAAGTGCAAAATGCTTTTGCCGCAGAAGTAGTTAAACTTGTTGAGGAAGAAGGACAAGCACCGACTTCAGATAAAATGGCTGAGCTAAAAGAGATGATATCTCAAGAATATAGATTTAAATTACTACAAGCTGCTGATGATAGGGCTAAAAGAATGAAGCTAAAGATATCAGACCAGTTTGCTCAAGGTGGTTGGTCGGAATCGTTCAATGATTTTATTACAGATTTAGTTACGTACCCATGTGCTTTTATAAAAGGGCCTGTAGTTCGTAGACAAAGAAGATTAGCCTACACTCAAAATGAAGAAGGCAAGACTGTTGTTGAAGCAGATGAAGTTATAGCTCCAGAGTTTGAACGTGTTGACCCATTTAGAATGTATCCAGAACCTGGGATTTCAAACATTAATGATGGATATTTATTTGAGCATCACCCATTAAGTCGTATGGACTTATCTGATTTAATTGGTGTACCTGGGTATGATGAAGAAGCAGTTAGAAAAGTTTTAGATATTGGTAATGGGCAATCTTGGATTAATGATGATATAGAGTTAGCTAAGGATGAAGAAGAAAGAAAGTTCCATACGTTTGACAGACCTACTGAAATATTTGATGCCCTAGAGTTCTGGGGTAAGGTAAGTGGTAAGATGTTAAAAGAATGGGGATTAGAAGATGAAAGCGAAGAAATAGATGAAGCTCGTGAATATGATGCTAATGTTTGGATTGTAGGTAACTATGTTATTAAAGCAGTGCTTAACTATGACCCATTAGGTGAAAAGCCTTATGCTAAAACATCATTTATTAAACACCCAGGAGCATTCTGGGGTAAAGGAATACCAGAGATTATAGAAGATTTACAAGGTGTATGTAATGCTGCAGCCCGTGCATTAGTTAATAACATGGGTATATCAAGTGGACCACAGGTTGAAGTTAACCTCGAAAGGATTCCACCTAATGAAGATATTACACAAATGCACCCATGGAAGATATGGCAAGTAACTAATGACCCACTGGGTTCTAGTTCTCCTGCTGTAAGATTTACACAGCCCGATGATAATGCTAATACATTAATGGGTGTGTATGATAGATTTGCTAAACTAGCTGATGACCACTCAGGCATACCATCTTATCTCCAAGGAGATTTGAATGTTAAAGGAGCTGGACGCACAGCGTCAGGTCTTTCAATGTTGATGGGGTCTGCAGGTAAAGGCATACGCCAAGTAGTTATGCATATTGACAGTGATGTCATGAAACCAATTATTCATAGACAGTTTGTATATAACATGCGATATGATGAAGACGAATCAATTAAAGGTGACGTAGAGATATTACCAAAAGGTGCAATTAATCTCGCAGTTAAAGAAACTGTTAACGTCAGAAGAATAGAATTTCTTAACGCAACCGCCAATGAAATCGATATGGGTATCGTTGGTAAAGAAGGCCGTGCCTCGATACTTCGAGAAGTGGCTAAGAGTTTGCAAATGCCTGTGGATGAAATCGTTCCTTCTAGGGAGAAAGGTACTTATCTGCAAGAGTTGGCTGCGAAACAGCAGGTTGAGGCTGAACAAGCCCAACAGCCTCCAATGAAGAGCGGTACACCAACTCAACCAGATGGTAGCCCAAAAGGTGGAATGGATGCAAACATAGTTAACAACCGTAGCATTGGGAGTAAGTCATGATAAGACCAGACCTTAAAGTTGTTAAATCTCTAGCGACTGTTGAACGCCAACACACTGACATTGTAAAATGGTTAGAAGCATGGCGTAAACATGAGTTGGAGCAGCTACCAAATGTTACACAGAATGTGGCACTCGCACAGGGACGATGTCAGATTTTAGGAGAGTTAGTAAAACTCATTAAAGAATCCCCAAACTATACAGCAAAGTCATGAGACAGCTGTTAAATAACGCACACCAATAGGAGCGAAAACATTATGGCAATACCAAAGCAAGTTCAAAAACAATCTGAGGATGTACAAGCGTTGTACAAGGAACTCAACACAGAACCAGAGAAGAATGCTAAAGAAGAAAGTGTAGAAGAAAATACACCAGAAACTAAAGCTGAGACTAAGACTGAAGTACCTGTTGAGGAAACAACATCGACACCTTCCGACAGTGTAGAAGAACAAGCAACCAAATCTGATGCTGATGAGCACAGCACTTCAGATAGTAAACAGAATAAAGATGAATGGGAACAAAAGTACAGGACGTTACAAGGCATGTATAATAATGATGTTCCACGATTAAATTCGGAGAACAGAAATTTAAATGGCCGTGTAGCCCAACTAGAAACTTTGCTAGGAACAATTAATAAAGAAGAAAAAGCCGCTAAACCAGCACCTGTCCAGAAGTTAATTACGGAAGACGATGTTAAAGAATACGGTGATTCTATAGATATTATGCGTAAAGCAGCAAAAGAAGAATTTGCACCAGAATTGGCTCGTGTAAATCAGTTGGAAGAAAACCTTAGACAGTTGCAAGCTGTGGTACCACAAGTACAACAGTCTCAAAAATCGACTGAGGAAAAACAATTTTGGAATATGTTAACCCAAGAAGTACCTAATTGGAATGAAATTAATAGTAATCAAGACTTTCAGTCATGGTTGCTTGAAATTGACCCTCTAACAGGTATTAATCGCCAAACCTATCTAGCGGACGCACAAAAAAAACTAGATGTTAATAGGGTGATTAAATTTTTTTCTACTTATGAACAGGCTACTGGTAATGCTAATGATGCTCGTGAAACCCGCAGTTCTAATTCAGAACTAGCAAAACAGGTTGCACCAGGGCGAGGACGCACTACAAAACCTACTGCTAGTGAAGGCAAGACATATTCTAGAGCTGACATCACAAAATTTTTTGAAGATGTTAGATTTGGTAAATATAAAGGCCGTGAAGATGAACGTGCAAAAAAAGAGCGTGACATTTTTGCTGCACAGCAAGAAGGTCGCATTGCGTAATTTAACAAACTAGGAGGCTATTATGGCTTTTGCAACATCACCAGGACATCCTACGTATACAGGAAACTTTATACCTGAGATTTGGTCTGGTAAGTTGATTGAGAATTTCTACGACACAACAGTGCTCGCAGCAATCTCAAACACTGACTATGAAGGTGAGATTAAAAGTATGGGAGATACGGTTAATATTCGTACAACCCCTGAACTCACTATTCAAACTTATGTCAAAGGACAAACACTAAGTGTTGAGAACCCTGACAAAGCTAAACTACAACTCATTATTGACAAAGGTGAATATTTCGCTGCTGTTGAAGATGATGTTGACCAAGTACAATCAGATATAAATATGATGGATACATGGTCTAAAGACGCTTCAGAGCGTATGAAGATTAAAATCGATAATCGTATTTTAACTGACATGTTAACTGATATATCAGCTAGTAACAAAGGTGCTACAGCTGGTGCTATTTCTGCTGACCTCAATATCGGGGTTACCAGTTCACCTGTGGCTATTACTAAAACTAATGCTATAGACCAAATCATTAATATGGGTACTGTACTTGATGAGGCTAACTGTCCAGAGAGCGATAGATTTATCGTTATCCCTGCTAAGATGGCTGGTCACATCAAAATGTCTGACTTAAAAGACGCATCTATTACTGGGGATGGTACATCTCCATTGAGAAATGGTCGTTTAGGAATGATAGATAGATTTACAGTCTATGTAAGTCACAACCTATACAAGAACGGAAGTGAGTTCAGCATTATTGCTGGTCACAAAATGGGGTTAACATTTGCGTCACAAATGACGAATATGGAGACAATCCGTTCAGAATCAACCTTCGGAAACATTATCAGAGGGCTACAAGTTTATGGATACAAAGTTGTAAAACCAGAAGCTTTAGCTGTTGGTATTGTTACCGTGTAACTTAGGAGACTAACATGGCTGCATATACAGACACGCATGGCTTTGATAAAGGTTCTGCGGCACACCCTGCCAAAGGCATTAACAGAGTCGGCTACATGGAAGTGAATTTAAATTTTGCTACCATAACTGCGGACAGAGCTACAGCAGGTGCTACGGCACTGGCGGCTGGAGATTCTCTCCAAGTACTGCAAGTACCAGCGAACACTTTAGTGTTGGCGGTAGGTGCAACTACAGTAACTGCGGAAGGTGCGGCGTCAACATTTGACATCGGTTTAACTGGTGGTGATGTTGATTTGTTTGTTGATGGAGGTGATGCTAACTCAGCAGGAACCACTTCATCAAACGGTGCAGGGTTAGATGGCGATAACCAAAGCCATTACTTTGCAGCTGCAGACACTATTGATATGCTTATTGGTGTATCTGGTGCTGTAACTGATAGTGCTGTAATTAAAGTGTGGGCAGTTGTTGTTGACTGTTCATAACAAAACATAGCAACGGTCGGGGGGTTCGCCCCCCGACTATAACATAGGAGATACAAATGGCAGGAAGATGGTTAAGAAATATAGTTGATGGGACTATCTATGGATGGAATGAAATCCTTGCAGAGAATCCTAAAACTGAAGAAGTTACTGAGGAACAAGCGTTTCCAGAAAAATTTATGACTAAAGAACAAAAAAGTCGTAAACCAAAAGTTAAATTAGAAACAAAAAACATTCCAGTTAAAAAAACATCTAAGGTAGAATTAGAAGAGGAAGTTACTAAAAGTATAAAGAAAACTAGCAAAGGTAAAAAATGATTTTAAATGATGTAGTTACTGAAGTTAGACGAATGTTACAGGATGAAAATTCTCCTCAAAGATATTCTGATACGGTTCTTTTAGGGTTTGCAAACCAAGCTTTAAGACGTATTGCAGTGCTTAGACCTGACTTGTTTGCTAAAGTAACAACAATGACTTGTACAACGGACGAAGCTATACAGTCAGCACCTACCGACTCATTGCGTATTATGGAAGTTTTTTCGGTAAGCGGCGGCAACGGATGTATAGAAACTAACAGAGAATCGTTAGACCAAGCATATCCCCAATGGATGAATGATACTGCATCAGCAGCAGTAAACTGGATGAGACATACAAGAAATGCCAATAAATTTTTTATATACCCAAAATCTCCAGCTGGTCAAGTATTAGATATTGAATATTCACAAAGCCCACCTACTTATGATGGCACTACAACGGTTGATTTATTATCAGATGCTTATTTCCCAGTGGTGGTCGATGGAACCATATTTTTAGCTGAGTCAGTAGATAATGAACATGTAAATTCAAATAGAGCATCAATGTTTTATAAGTCAATGATAAATGCGTTAGGGTATAATGCTCAATCTAGACTTCTTACAGATACAGAAGAAGGTGGTTTAATATCAGTTAATACATCAAAAACTAACGTTACAGAGGACTTAACATAATGGCGGGCACTAGAACATTTCTCGATATTGTAAATAGATTATCACCTAGTGTACCTGGGTGTCCTACGCCAATCATAGAGCAATACGTTCGTGATGCAGCAATCGAAGCGTGTGAACGTACTCTTGCGTGGAGGTACGAACAACCACGAATACGTTTAGTTGTAGGAGCACATGACTATGCTTATGAAAGCCCTACTGATGCTGAAGTACATGCTTTTATTACAGCTACAGTAAATGATGATAAACTAACGCCTGTTACATTAGATAAACTATATGATTTATACCCTAAATGGCCTAATCAACCTACTACATCAAGAGCAAAACCTAGGCATATAACACAATTAGACCCAGACCATTTTTCAGTCGCCCCCATACCAGATGATGCTGAGTCATATGATGTACGAATGATTGTGTGTTTAAAACCTTTAAGAACAGCAGATAGTATGGATAAATCTGTTTTAGACGAATTAGAAAATGTTGTTATGCATGGAGCACTACAACATCTACTGGTGTTACCAGATAGAAGTTGGAGTGATAGAGAATTAGCCTCGTACCATGCGAAACAATTTATATTTAAATTGCAGGAACGTAGAGCTAGAGCTAATTTAGGTGCGGGTAGGGCTTCAATGAGAGTTGAAGCACAACGATTTTAAGAGGTAAGCTATGTCGGATGTAATAAAATTAGTTAAAGGAGATGAGTTACCGTTAGTTATATTAACTTTAACTGATGATGTAGCTAACACAGCACTAGATTTATCTGCTGGAACTACTTCGGTGTCTGTAAAGTTTAGAGCTGTAGGTGGTACATCAGTATTATCTACAATAAGTTGTGCAAAAACAACAGATGGTTCAGATGGTAAAATACAATTTAGTTTTTCAGGTGGCGTATTAGATGTTGATGAAGGCTCGTATGAAGGAGAAATTATAGTTAATTATAATGGTAGCTTACATACAGTATATGATTTATTAAAATTTAGAGTAAGGGGTAGTTTCTAGTGGCTAATATAAAACTTACATCAGCTTTAGCAGCAACAGCCATATCATTTACAGTAAGTGTTAGTAGTATTTCTTCAGCTGTATCTGGTGAAACAGAGGTTGTTGCATCTTCAGCTTTAGGAACAAGTATATCGTTATCTAGCCATGAATTAATACCAACTAGAACTATGGCAGGTATTTCAGTTAGTATATCAGAAGTAGATATAAAAACTGTAAGTTCTGTTTTAAGTGACACACCATCTATAACAGAAACCCCAGTTATAAATGTAAGTCAAGTTTCTACTGATTCATTTTCTGTGTCAGATACTCCAGTATTTAATCTCTCACAAGTTTTAGCTGATACTGCTAATATTTCAGCGACTCCAAGCAAAATCTTTCAATCTGAAATTGATTTTGATTTATCTGATACTGATATAGACCCAGACCCAATTACTGTGTCTGATAGTATTGTCGTTCAGTTTGAATATGATTTAGCAGACACACCATCTATAGCAGATTCACCAGCATTAAATGTAACACCTGCAGGTAAATCGGATAGTTTTTCTGTTTCAGATTCGCCAGTGTTACAACCAAGTTTAGCACCAACAGACAGTGTTACACCTGGGGACAGTGGTGGATTAGCAATCAATTACGTGTATACTGATGTAGATGACACTACATTAGGAGGACATTATTTTAACCAAACTCCAATTAATCCTGGAGGGTATGAATAGAGGATAAATTATGATAAGTGATTTAATAAAAATGAAAGGTGACTTAAAGATTACAGTTACCAATCCAGAAGGTAAAATTAAACAGGAAGTAGAAGTTCCTAATTTAGTTGTTACTACAGGAAAAAACTTTATTGCATCTAGAATGAAAGACGCTTCTGCTACTGCTATGACACATATGGCTATTGGCACAGGTAGTACTTCAGCAGCGGCTGGAAATACTGCTCTTGGCAGTGAAGCAGGACGAGTAGCACTTACGTCTACAACTGTTACAACTAACAGTGTGGCTTATGTTGCATCTTTTCCAGCAGGAACAGGCACTGGGGCAATAACTGAAGCAGGACTACTTAATGCAAGTTCAAGCGGAACTTTGCTATGTAGGACTGTGTTTTCTGTAATTAATAAAGCTTCTGGGGATACATTAGGTATTACTTGGACTGTGACTGTAAGTTAATAAAAGGAGATTTGTTTAATGGCTGTTTTATTTAAAAATAATGCACACTCTACATTAGCTTCAAGTATTAATGATTCGGTTACTAGTGTTACTGTAGCATCAGGGCATGGAAATGCTAGATTCCCTACCGTTACAGGTAGTGATTATTTCTATGCTACGCTCATTGATGGTTCAAATAATTTAGAAGTTGTAAAATGTACTGGAAGGTCTAGTGATGTTCTTACAATAGTTAGAGCCCAAGAAAGCACTTCAGCTAGAGCTTTTTCTACAGGTGATAGAATTGAACTTAGGATTACTGCACAAGGTTTAGCAGATTTAAACAGTCAATTTGGTAATTTAGCTTCTTCTTTTGCAGCAGGTGATGTTTTATACGCATCTAATACAACAACATTAGCTAGGCTAGCTAAGGGTTCAGCTAATCAGGTACTAGCTATGAATGGTGGTGCATCAGCACCTGAATGGCAAACAGCAGCAACGACTTCATACCCAGCTATAAGTAGTATTAGTCCATCAACAATTACAAATAGTGCAACTAACGTAACAATTACAGGCTCAGGTTTTGTAACTGTTCCAAATGTAGAAGCATGGAGTACAAGTGGTGCAATTATAAATGCAAATTCGGTTTCATTTTCAGGTGCAACAACAATCGTTGCTAATTTAACACTACCAACAGATGGTACTTACTTTTTAAGAGTAGAAAACCCTGATGGATTAGCAGTAAGAAGTTCATCAGCATTGCTTACAGTATCAGATGAACCAACTTGGACAACAGGGGCAGGCAGTTTGGGAACTGTTGCTGGCGGTGGCTCAATGAGTTTTACTATTGCTGCAACAGGAGATTCAACA
>TARA_R100000742_G_C4279608_1_pt1 | contig 11439 bp, 12 predicted proteins | sample TARA_R100000742 | Tara Oceans TARA_R100000742 (sample SAMEA2623309) | marine metagenome | biome: marine biome (ENVO:00000447); feature: deep chlorophyll maximum layer (ENVO:xxxxxxxx); material: "saline water (ENVO:00002010), including plankton (ENVO:xxxxxxxx)" | depth 40 m | reverse complement strand
AGCTTCCCATTTAGCTTGATTCACACCCCATGTATAAACCTCATTTAACCAAGTCTTTGTTTTCTTAGTTGGGTTTACTTTGGGTTGTTTACATTGTTTTGCTGGTTTTACCTCAACCATCATCTTTCGTAATTTTCCAGATGAATCTTTATACTTTATGGTAAAATCGGGGAAGTATCGATGCCATCGACCATCTACAGGAGATTTATATGGAATTGCAATTTCTTCACTTGCCCATTGTAATACAGTACTTTGTGTATCACAGTAGACCATAAATTTACGTTCCCACAGAGAACGATATACAATACCCGTGGGATCTCCTTTGTATTTCTTTGGATTTGATGGTTTAAAACGACCAGAATAAGCCATCTAAATAAAACATAACAAGCCTTTTAATATTTAGAGCCATCATGGCAGATAAAAGATTTACAGGTGGTGCTTATCAAATTGATGATTTGAGAGGTAGGTTCCAAACAGTAGCTACTGACGATCAGTATCAAGTATTTTTTAATATGAAAGGTGCTTTGGTTGATATAGCTAAAGACCTTGGTATGGATTATAGATTTTTGATAGAAGACTTAGGATTATATGTTGCGGATGCGGTATTGCCTGGATCATCATTTGCCGATGTAGAAATTTCTGGAGATAGACAAGGTATTACAGAAAGAAATCCTTTTCAAAGAATATATGATGATGTAACTTTCAGTTTTTATGTTGATAGAAATTATCAAGTTTTAAGATTCTTTGAATCATGGATTCAGTATATTAATCCTTTGGTTAGTAATACAAGGGGAATTGCTGCTAATCAGGTGATGAGATTTAGTTATCCTGATAATTATAAAGGTGAAATGATAATAACTAAGTTCAATAAAGATTTAACTGCAAGAAGTAAAAACTATGGATTTGGTAATTCTTTAGTGGATTATCTGGATCAATTAAGTTATAGATTCTTCCGTGTATGGCCTTATTCTTTGGCATCAACTCCTGTAAGTTATCAAGGACAAAGTTTATTGAGAGTTAACGTAACCTTTAGATATGATCGATATATTGTTAGTGAAGTAACTAGGCCAGTTCAACCTCCTCGTGGAGGCAGAATAAGATATTCTGCATATGGTACAGAAGATTATAGTTTTGGATCTCAGAAGGATAATAATACTACTACGAGTAATAATACTATAGCTGGTACTAATGTAGATGATATGGGTAAAGGTTTCTATAATGTTAATACCCAAAAAGGAGATGGGTGGAGTTGGAGTAACTTGAATCCTTGGAATTGGAATTGGAAATTTGAAAAACCTAGTAATTGGAACATCAAGGACAGTACTAAACCAAAATAACCCACCTATATAAAATACTGAAAAAATATTATGCCTTTACCAACAATTGCAACTCCTACGTTTGAACTGACGTTACCATCAAACGGAAAAAAAATTAAATACAGGCCTTTCTTAGTAAAGGAGGAAAAACTTCTTATTTTAGCTCTTGAGAGTCAAGACACTAAAGATATTACTCGGGCTATAAAGGATACTTTAAAAAAATGTATTCTTACAAGAGGTATTAAAGTAGATCAGTTGCCTACTTTCGATATTGAATATATTTTCTTGAATATAAGAGGAAGATCTGTTGGTGAAACTTTGAATCTTAATATTATTTGTCCTGATGATGGAAAGACAACAGTTCCCGTAGCTTTGGGTGTTGATGAAATCCAAGTTGTTAAAAATGACGAACATACTCTTGACATTGATATTGATGGAAAATATAAAATAAGAATGAAATATCCTACTTTGGATCAATTCATTACAAATAATTTTAATTTTCTTGATGAAAAGGCTGATGTCTTTAAGATAGTTTCTCAGTGTGTTGATCTTGTATATGATGATGAGACTGCTTATGAAGATTTCAATGAAAAGGAGATGATTAAATTCCTTGAACAGTTTAGTTCTCAACAGTTCAAGAATATTGAAAATTTCTTTGTAACTATGCCTAAATTATCTCATACTCTTGAGGTTATTAACCCAAATACTAAGAAGAAAAATACTATATTATTGGAGGGCCTATCCGCTTTTTTCGGGTAGGTATGGCTTACATCTCCGCTGAGTCATACTATAATTTAAACTTCTCATTGATGCAATACCATAAATATTCTTTGACGGAGATTGAGAATATGATGCCCTTTGAAAGGGATATATATGTTTCCTTACTTAAGAATTATCTTGAGGCTGAGAAACTCAAACATCAACAAGAACACGGATTAAGTTAATGGGAGGAGCATTATCAATTGGCGCATGGATGACCAAGACCCTTAAGGGCCTTGGATGGGCTATGGTTGCCGACAAGGCAGTGGATTGGACTACAAATTTTTTTAAAGGTAAAGCCCAAGATGCTAAGGATGCTTTTACTGGAAAGAAAACTGATCCTGATAAGGCAAAAAGTTTTATTTCAGGAGAGCCTTTAAGAGATAGTAATATTAAAGATACGGAACCAGATATTCAAGCAGTTGATAAACTTGGAGAACCACTTTTAATGGTTCCTCCTCAAGCACCTACTGTTCCAAATTTACTGCCGCCAGGAGCTCCACTTGGCATTACTACTGGTGAAGATACGACTATAGATTTTATAGTAAGAGAAATTAATAATATTAATTATAATGTGCAACAAATTGCCTGGGCAATGGCACAAAATTCTGCGATTGATGCAGAGTTTAGGGAGTATCTTATACAAGAACAAAAGAGAGTATTAGCTGATAGGGGTAAAGAGGCTTCAAAACAGAAATCAAAGACTTCTAGAAAATTTGCTCAACAGATGAAACAGGCCACTGTTGATCCAATAAGAAGAAATTTACAATCAGCAGCAACACAGTTGGGAGGTGGTTTACTTGGTTATGCTGCATTGGTTGGTATTAGTGGTGTTCAACAATTAATGGATAATATAACTGGGAAGAATAAGAAAACTAATCAAGAAACTTTATTAAATGCCTTTAAAGATCAACCTCAAGCTATTAAATTGTTGGGTAGAATAAGGAAAGGTGAATCTGGTAATCAGTATGATGCAATATTTGATAGAGGTAATTTAAAAGATTTTGCTGAGGCCGAGGGTAAAGATATTACTAAAATGACTATAGATCAGGTAATAAAATTACAAAATGACTATAAAGAACATCAAAGAAAAAAAGGTGTGCCAGAAGAGGAAATTCGTGCTGGTATGGGTGCCTATCAGTTTAATGATGTTGCTACCGCTTTAGAAGGTACTAATATTAGTGGTAATCAGATGTTTGATACAAACGTTCAAGATGCTCTTGCTACTAATATGCTTAAAAATGCTGGATTAAAAGATTTTGCTGAAGGAAATCTATCAGTAGAAGAATTTGCGAATAATTTGGCTAAAACCTTCCCTTCTATTAAGGGTGCTGATGGTAGTGGTATGTTTGAAGATATTGGTTTAAAAGGAACAAAAAATATCTTAGATGTACTTCAGAAATGGAATGAGACATTAAACTTGGAAGATGATACTGGTAACGAGGGTCTTAAAAGGTTACTAGACTTTTCTGAGACAGCAATATTACCAACTATAACGAATGATATGAGAGATAAGAAGGATTTGAATCAAGAGAATTCTGGTGGTGTTGGTGGTAATGATTCTCCAGATCCTTTGGATCCAAATCCTATAGGATCGCCATGGAAATCACTTTTAGGAGTTGATTGATATGGCTAGATCTCAAAAGGAAACCGATCTTATTTTTGATACTTTAGCACAATCTTTAGCTAAAACTAATAAGGATACTAATAGTATTATAAACATAATAAAGAGAGATATAGAAACAAGAACATCATCTTTAACTCAAATTAAAGATCTTAACTATAGATTGGCCAGATATGGTGCAATGATTGCTGGTGAGATTGGATCTGCTGGTGCAAGATTTGGTGCAGGTGTTGAATGGGGTCTTTTATTTCCAGCAGGCGCAGTAAAAGATCAACCGTGGATACCTCCTAAATCTGGCAAACCTCCTTTAGGTCAGGAACAAGAAGCATGGTCGATGGAAAATGTCTGGCAGATGGATCTTTCAAAGGTATTTGGTAAAGTACCTGAATGGATTCCCAATCCCGAAGATGGAACGGTTTGGGATGAGGGTATTGATACACAACTAGGAGGCTTTCCTGTCCCAGAGGAAGGATGGTTAGATGAGACTATAAAAAAACGAGATGAAAAACCTGAGATTAAAACGGGAACGGAACCATTTCCAGGCACCTCAACAGTAATTGAGAAGGAAGTAACTGAGGAAAAATTTGAACCACAATATGTATTTTCTTCTCAATTAGAACAGTCAGTTGCAGCTATACAGAAGATGGATATAAATCAATTGAGTACTAAGGCTGCAGACCTTGATTCAATGTATAAAGATTTAATGGTAAGTAGGAGTAGTACTGAAAATCACAGGGCCTATGCTGCTATAACAAAAAGATTAGAGGAAACTTTAATACAATTAGCTGCTGTTCAGGAACGACTAAAATCTTTAAACGCTATTACACCTACTGTTGATGGTGGTGTCACTATTACTGAATCACCAGAGATAAATTTTGAACAAGTAAAGGATGTTTTTACTATAACTCAAGTGTTACTTGATATTGCTGCTTTATTGGGTGTAACTGCTGGTGCTGCAGAACCAGGCTCAACTGCTGCAGGTTTAACTCGTCTTGGTTTGCGTTTTCCAGCGTATCAAAGATTATTTCAAAGATTTTCGACTGGAAATCTCTTATCAAATGCATCTAATACAAACTCAAATTCATTAGGTGGTGTGCCAATAGCCTTAAATAATAGTACAGGAGATCTTAATAATACGATAACTGACATTCAACAAACTGCTTCTGAACGGATCTTTATTCAACCAGTACATACAATAACATGAGTTATATAAAAGATATACGAATTAAAGATTTTGCAATTACCGCAATTAATGGTGATAGTATAGGAGTAGGGTTTCATCTTAGAAATGGTAAACCCGTTGATGGTAGTGGTATTAGTGGTATTGTAAGATTTGATTATTTTGAAAGTATATTTAATCCTAATGTTGCTGCTAGTATAGTTCTTACAGCTACCAGTCAAATAATTTCAGATCTTCCCATAAGAGGTACAGAAAAAGTAGAATTTACTTTAACACATCCTAGTGGTGAGCCTATTGAATTTAAAGAAGAATTGGGAACTCATTGGGTTGTAGATGGTATAGAAGAACCATCAACCAGTTCAACACAGGAGATGATTTTACTTAGATTGACTACATCAGAGAATATTAGACAAGAATTAGTAGATAATAGATTAACACTTAGATATGATCCATCAGTTGCTATTAATGTACATGTTAATAGTATATTAAGTAATTTGGGAACCTTAAAAGAGTTTGATATTGAGAAGACTGCTAATTCATATGGTTTTTATGGTAATTATTGGAGGCCCTTTAAGGCAATATATTGGTTAGCTAAGAGAGCTACTGCTACTGGGGGTGGAGATAGAGCTGGATTTTTATTCTGGGAAACTAAATCAGGATACCATTTTAAGAGTATTGATACTATTGCTGCAACAGCAAAAGAGTCTGTTGTTCAGACATTTAAACAAAAAGAATCTGCAGCGGAGAATGAGGATTCAAATGATTATAATATATTCAATCCATTTGTAGAAATTAATCAGAATATTGTTGGTCAACTAAGAAAACGTGGATATGGTCATAATACAAAATATTTTAATCCATATGAGATGCCTCAGACTTTCCAACCAGAGGAGACTATAAAATTATCACAGACATTTGAGAAGTCTGATTCTTTTGGTACTGATGATTATGATAAAAAAGATCTTGGAGTCGGTGATAACCCTACAAGTGTAGATGTTCAACCATATGTTAGTGGTACAATGACCCAAGATGGTACTGTTGATCCTTCTTCTGATAGTGGAGATCCTCAAAAATGGGGAATACAATCTAATATAAAATACCAACAAATTTTATCACAATCCCATAGATTAACAGTTCCAATGAATTTTGATCTTGAGGCTGGATTACCAATTAACCTTGAGTTAATAGCTCCTAACACAGGCCTTGACAGTTCTGAAAGTGGAGTGTATCTTATAAAAGACCTTCGACATGCAATATCCTTTGAACAAGGAACTGCTGAGTGTACCACCCATATGCGTTGTATTCGTGATAATTATGGGAATGAAGGTATAAACACGAATATTACTTTATTAAATAGTTAAAGAGTTTGAGAAAAACTTATGGAAACCATAGAACAACACATAGAAAAAGATAAAGAGATCTTAGATGATCCAACAACAAATCCTGCTGCAAGAAGGCATATCAAGGATGAGTTACATGATTTGATAGAATATGAAGAGCATCATCACGAAGAAATTGTAGCAGGAGATCACCATGATCCAAATGCACTTGAACTCTTTTGTGACCAGCATCCAGACGAGCCAGAGTGTTTAGTATATGATGACTAAATAAATTATACTATCTTTATCATTGAATGTTAGAGAATGACGTATTAGGAAGGCCAGGCAGTTTAGGGTCTGATGGTTTAAAATGGTGGATCGGGAGAGTTGCTCCTAGATCCTCTTGGGCCCCTTATGCCACGTTGGTTAATGATAAGGATGTTGGATTAACGGATGCAGATTCACAGGCGGATGTTTATTATAATAGGGTGAAGGTCAGTGTAGTAGGTTATCATGAACATATAACCAATCCATATGATTTGCCGTGGGCTCATATAATGGCCACTCCAATGTTGCCTACTGGCTATGGATTCCAAGAACACACTCATTATCTTGAAGGTGGTGAGAGTGTTTTTGGTTTTTGGATGGATGGTGATGATGAACAAAAACCTGTTGTTTTAGGTGTCTTTTATAGACATAAAATGGCGGATGATCAAAGAACACCAGTTAAAGGATCGCCAAGTGTTTCATCTTCTCAAGGTAAAGGTTGCACAACGAAGAAAGAAAAACAAGAGGGTGTTGACAGTGGAGCAAAAAAGGTATCCACTGGTAAGTATGTTCCAAAGGAAACATATAAATCTGGAAAGAGAGTATATGATCGATCAACAGGAACAATAAAAGGAACTTGCCCAGAGAGATATCCTGTAAGTGATGAAGGTGGTTCTAAAGGTGTATCTGGTGCCGTTCTTGAACATCATTTCAATCTTAAAAGAAATACTAGTAGACCTAGTTGTAAGAGAGATAATACTATTGCACAAATAACTGGATATCTTGGTGATTTTGCTGAGGCTTTAATAGGAATAGAACAATATGCTGATTTCTATGTTGATGAGATTACTGGTGTTGTAAGAGATATTCAAGGTGATTTGAAAAGTATATCTAAAAAGATAGCTGGAGTTATAACGGGTAATATTAATAAAGTTCGAGATATGATTTTCGCCTTTATTGGTGATAAGATATCTGGTTTCTTAAATGCATTACTACCAGAGGAATTGAAACCAATTCTTGGCCAAGGTATTAAGGGTGCAATGGATGTTATATATTGTCTCTTTGAAAATGTTATCGCATCTATATTCAATGTTATATTTGATTTGCTTGGTGGTTTAGTAGGTCAGTTTATTAATGCACCTCTTTGTGCTGCAGAAGAATTTGTTGGTGCTCTTCTTGGAACTGTTAATGGTTTTATTGATGATTTAATCAGTCCTATCTTAAATACTCTTAGTGGAACTCTTGGTGGTATTCTTGGTAGTATTTCAAATTTCGTTAGTAAGGCTTTAAACGTTGTTGGTTTGATTTATAGTTTCATCGGATGTGATGAATTCAAATGTCCTCTTCCTTCAAGATATGATACAGCATATGGCCCACAACAAGGATTAAGGAATCGTGTAGATAAGATTACAAATAAATTTGATATTGTACCTGATATGAAATATGATAAGGATGGTAATGCTATTGGTACTGGTAACAAATTCTATGACAATATCGATAAGAATTTTGGAAATATTTTCAACCTAAAAGAATTAACACCAGAACAACAGCAAAATGCTGAAGATATTGCAGCTGTTGTTGGTGGATGTCAAACGGGCCTACTTAGATGTGGGCCTCCACAGATAGAAATTTTTGGTGGAGATGGTATCGGAGGGGCTGCCAATGCTGTTGTTAGTGAATTTGGTCAAATCATTGGTGCTGATTTAGTAGATAAAGGGAGTGGATATACTGTTCCTCCATATGTTAGATTTAAAGATGCTTGTGGTAATGGTAAAGGTGGTCGTGGTAGAGTTGTTATAAATGATGATGGTGAAATTGATAGAATTATAATAGATTATCAGGGATATGGGTATTATAATGATTTCAGAGAAATTAAAACCATCTATGGTGACATAGTTCAAGATGAGGTTATTCCACCACCTACTAGTGATGGTGAAACTGTTATCGGTGAAATTGAGGATATTTCAATTGATCATAGTGGTAGTTCTTATGATGAAGACACAACTGTAGTTGCTGTACCTGATAATGGTTCTATATTGGAACCTATCATTGTTAATGGTCATATCATGGGTGTTAATATAGTAGATCCTGGCAAAGGATTTACTACCATTCCTGAGATAGAAATAAATAGCAGTACGGGAAATGACGCTGATTTAACAGCGTCTCTCAAATTTAAGTCTGTCACTGAGGCAGATGCTATTGATCCTGACAAGGTTCTATTCGTTGTAAATTGTGTTGGTAGATAATGGCAACAACTAAAGCTGATTTTGATCTTTCAATAAAACGTCATTACCGTGAGGAGGGTGGTCAAAATTCTCCTTATGGTAAGGTGATGTATCGTGTCCTTAGTAATCGTGGTAATGGCCATGGTTGGTATTGGAACAAGAAATCTGAAGATCATTACTTATCTGCAACTGGTGGTTCTTATGAATGTTTAGGTGGTAATATTCCAAAGGAAAGAACTAAGGGTAGTGATCCTCTTTATTGTGCAAAATTAATTCATTGTAAAAATGGAGATATTGTACTTGATGCTGAAAATGGTGATATTATCTTAAAAGGTGATAATATACTTATGGAAGCCAATGGAATAAAGAATAGTGGTGATGGTAACATATTACTTGAAGCTAATAATGAAATAAGATTGGATTCTGCTCAGGTCAAATGTGAATCAACAGATATTAGAGTTTGTGCTTCTAAGGATCTGACTCTTGTTGGTAAGGTTTATGCTGAACTTATTGGTGGTACGTGTGCTGTGACACAAGCTGCTGACTTCGGTGCTTCAACTATAATAGGTAAAATCACAGCAATCGCAAAATCATTCGGATTTATGTAATGGCTAATTTTGGTGTAGCATTTGCAACTAAACTTGTAGTAGGAAGTGAGATAGGCGCTGGAGTCTTTGCTCAAAAAATTCCCTATGAAAATTCCATAAGTGGTGGTCTAACTGTTATAAACGGCCCTGCTATATTTGGTATTCAACCAGCTTTCCCTGGCATGGGAGTAGTCAATATTGGCCCGTCAGTACCTACATCAGGTATACCTGCTACGATGGGGTTGATGCTTATTCACCCTGCGATTGGAATGAATGTAGCTGCTCCAATTGCTGCTAATTTTACTGGAATTGTTAATACATTTGGCCCTAAAAATAATTTTGGCCCAAATTTAACATTTGGTCTAAAACAAACTCTTGGAATTTTTAGTAAAATTGGAAAGGGTGTTGAGGTTGGAGGAACAGTAAAAGCAGAACCAAAGATGTGTGAGGTAGCACCTATAAGGAAAACTGCTGGTGTGTGGAACCATAGTGGACTGTTTAATTTAACTGGTGTAGGTAATGTTGCTATTGCGATTAATAGTAAGAAAGGATTTGATATAGAACATCCAACCAAGAAAGGATGGAGACTTTCTCATATTTGTCCAGAGGCACCAACTGCCGATGTTTATTTTAGAGGTAAACATGAAGGGTCTGATCCATTATATCTTCCAGAATATTGGAATGGATTAGTTGATCCTGAATCTATTACAGTACAATTAACTCCAGTTGGAAGTTATCAAGAATTATTTGTAGAGAAGGTAGTATGGGGTAAACAAGTTATTATTAAAAATAATGTTGCTGGCCCTATTAAGTGTCACTATATTGTTCACGGAGAAAGAATTGATACTGAGAAAAATATTCATGAATATGAAGGAACTTGGGATGATTATCCAGGCGATAATGCCACCAGATCCGTTGTTGGTAAAGATTATGATAGGAGAGCTGCTTAATGGATAACAATGCAAAAACCCAATACATTATTACTGATGTACAAGAACGTATAGTACGTGAGGAGGATCTTATTGGAGTTGGTACTCCATCTGCGATTCAAAATAGATTGGATCATGTAGATACATGTATGGAAGCTTATAATCCATCTATTAAAGGTATCGATTCTAAAGTTATTGGTATTGGTCAATCCATTAATAAGATAAAAGATGAGATAATAACTTTATATACTAATGCTGTAATGACAGGTAATTCCGCTACTAGTTGTGGAACATATAATGCTGGAGCTGGTTGTTCTTTTGTGGATGCATCTGAATTTCAAGCTGCTGGTGGATTTAGTGGTTGGGGATTAAGTACCTGTTTTACTGGTTATGGTCAGAAAAATTATGATGTAGTAACTGCACATATTTGGCCTTTCGATCCAACTACAGATGATCCTTTTACTCCAGCTACTACTGAAGTTATTAATACTGCAAGTACAACATATACTGCTGGAGTAGGTACATTTATTAGTCATACTCCAGATGGAGGAGGTGTTGTAGGTAATACCGTAACTCTTAATTCTAATAGTGGATGTTCTGCAACAGCTACTGAAATTACTAGAAAAGAAGCTGAGATAACTGCACTTAGATCAGAACTTGCTGATTATAGAGGTATTGTAAATGATATACGTACAGATAGATTAGATTATCAATTGGAAGAATGGGGTTCAAAAAATGCTATAGAAGAAGCAAAGGCTAAAAAAGATAGATTGTCTGGTATTTTAACAGCTTTTAGTGATTCAAGATATAATAGTCTGTTCCTAAAAACCTAGCCCTTGCCAAGGTGGGTATGTAGTGGTATTATAGTTCAGTAACAAAGGTCAGGTGCCTAATGAAAAGAGAAGACGAGTATCTAACAACCGTTGTTATCAATGTTCAAGAAAAGTCGTTTCGTCTTCTTTCTGATGAAGGAGTTGAACAAAGTATCACATGTGATACAATGTCACAATTCATGGATTTACTTGAGATGGTTAAGTGTTCAGAGGAATTTGGTGTAGAAATTCGGTACGTTGAACCGAAGACTGCGGGAGTAGTTTAATGGTAGAATCTGAGTGTTCCACACTCCAGCTGTAGGTTCGATTCCTACCTCCCGCTTATGACTTTAAGAGACTATATAGAAAGACCAAAAAAAGAATGGACTGATAAGGATTGGTTGAAAGAAGCTCACATCAT
>TARA_R100000742_G_scaffold2470_1_pt1 | contig 11884 bp, 3 predicted proteins | sample TARA_R100000742 | Tara Oceans TARA_R100000742 (sample SAMEA2623309) | marine metagenome | biome: marine biome (ENVO:00000447); feature: deep chlorophyll maximum layer (ENVO:xxxxxxxx); material: "saline water (ENVO:00002010), including plankton (ENVO:xxxxxxxx)" | depth 40 m | reverse complement strand
CATTAAAGAATGCAGACGCAATCTGTATCGGAATGTACGCATTAACGGAGGAATAAATGGCTAAAAAAATAATAGAATTATCAAAAGTAGCAAAAACACAAATGTTAGAAGTAAGATTAAAACATGAATCTCAAATAATGAAATCTTCAGAAATATTAGACCGATTAGATGAATTAGAAGTTCCTAGCACATATGAATTATTAAAAGAACTAACAATACCTCGTAAATATAAAAACCTATTTATTAGTGATTCTGCTATAAGTTAAACAGTAGTAGGAGAATCTTTGTCTAAATAATCTAAACTTTCTAATACTTTACTACCATAATCTATATGCTGTAAAGGTTTAATTTTAGGTTTACTATCTTTAAAACTTTCTTTAAGATTTAAAATTCTTTCATTTCTTTCTTCATTTTTTAAATTATATATACCTGTTACACCTTTTACAACTGTACCACTAGATTGCTCAACACTATCAGCTTTCAGAATATTAGGTCCTGTCTTAAAGAGAGTTCTATGACCTTGAACACTTAATATCTTTGCAATTTTTTCAAAATGAGTCATATCATTGTCTTTTCTAGCAGCTTCTTGCATTCCTAACATAAAAGCAAGTGTATCATTTCTTTGTATAATTTTATCCATTCCTACAAGAGTCATAGCATCTAAAATAGTTCCAACAGTAGGTCCTAAGTTACCAGCAATTGGACCTCTTCCAAAAAACAATTCTTGTGCTTCTTCTTCATCTTCTGCATAAAATAAATCTACCCATCTCTTAAGTTCATCGAAAGCAGCATTTTCAAATAAATTACCTAAAGCGTAGCCACCAAGGTCTTCTATTAAATCTACCATAGTATAAACAGCACCAAGTCTTACCATTCTTCCAACAGCTGGTGTATTTATTTGACCAGAACGAATATCTCCTAATCCTTGAGAGACCATATCTTTTTGCATTAAAAAATTACTAAATACATAATGCTTAAACTGTAAAATCAACGCACCTCTTCTAGTTGTTTGTGCAAAAGATTTTTGACTAGTACTATAATCGTAATGCAAATATTTTACTATTCTATCAGCAAAATCTTGAGCTCTTTTTTGTCTATATTTATCGAATCTTATATCATATTCGGTTGATTCTTTAGATAACAAATCATCATATTGTACTTTATTATGCATATCAGATATTTCTTGCTTTGTATATCTTTTCCCATTTTTCTTTCTAAGACCCATTTCAAATTTAAGTTTAAGATTAGGTATCCCTATTTTATTTTCCTGTGTAATCCAGTCTTTAGTATATGCGTAATCATAAGTTGAATTTCTATTAAATTCATTTTCTACTTTTTGCATAAGATAACCAGATTTTTTTGCAATATTATTTACTCCACTGTCTACTCTATCTATAAAAGATTCTCCCATTGAATTTCTATAATTTCCATCTGGTCCCATCTCAATTGGCATATGCATATCACCGTAAGATTCAGCAATATTTACTTTAAATACACCACTTTTTTCTCTACCTTTAACTATTCTACTTTGTAAATTTGGTCTTGACTCTTTTACAGCTTTCAAATCTTGAATAGCTAAATGACCAAAATAGATAAAATTAAAAGTTCTTTGAGTCATATTCTTAGCAGCAGTTCTCAAATTAAAACCTAGCTTAGAAGCAAATTGATAATTGGTTACAATTCTTGTTAACTTATCCCTTAAAGGATTATCTGTTAAACTTGATTCACTCTGAAAAAGTCTACCCATATATCCATTTAGCATATCTACAGAAGCATCAAATGAATCATAATCTTTTTGAAAATCAGGATTATATTTTCTACGAGCTCTTATAACTGAAAGTTCATTTATTGCTTCCATATATGAGCTTGCATTCTCTATTGAGTGTAAAAATTTAACAGAATTTTTATTATAAGATTCTAATAATGGAAAAATATTATAATCCATATCAACTTTTACATTTAAATCATTCTTTATAACTTTTGATGTATATAAATTTCTTTGCAAAATACCATCTAAAGCTAAAAAACCATTCATAGCTTCATCCACTTTATTAGCTTCTCCTGAAAAAACTTTATAAAAGCTAGCTTCTATTTGAGGCAAAATTTCTAATGTTAATATAGGTAATGTTCCACTTTCTTGTTTATTAATTCTATTTTGAATATCTCTACTAAAATTTTCTAATGATAATATAACTTGATTATATTTTCTATTTTCTTTTATAGATACATCTGTACTTCTTTTAAGCAAGCTACTTAACTTATTAATTCCTGATAAGATTTGTTTATCTCTCTTTTTACCTAATTCTCTAAAATCTTTAGAAGCTTTTTTAACATTCTCATCAATATTTTTATCTTTAATCAATCTCTTATAATCGGAATTATCTGCAATAGATAATATACTAAAATCTCTTAATGCTTTTAATTCGCCTTTTTTAGTTAAAAAATCTAATGATTCAGAATAGACTTCAATACCATTTTCGTCTATTCCTTTTTCAGAAACCTTTCCCTTTTCATTTCCTCTTAAATAAAAAGCTTCAGCTGCAGATTCTCCAGTTCTTCCTTCAAATTTTTCTTCTCCTCTTGCTATTTTAGTATACATATTATTTAATCTTTTTAATTTTGAAACTCCTTCAAGTCCTCTTGCTTCGCTAACTTTTCGTGACAAACTACCTACTTCATATTCATTACTAGCCATTTTTAATCTTTGTATAACTCTTCTAATAGTATTATCTCCTACTATAGTTCTACCATTAGCTTTGTCATTAGTTAATAGTATTTTTTGAAAAGCTTTTTTCATTGTAGGATTTATTTTGAAAATTTCTGATTTAAGATAAATTTCAGAAAGACCAGATTTAGGCATTTTTCTTAAATTCTTTAAAAATTCTTTCTGTAATCTTTTTTGTACTTTTAACTGTTCTACTGTAAGAATTCCTTCTTTAGGAATATTTTCTATACCTCTAGCTGAATCTATTTCTAAATTTTCAAACATTTCACTTATTTGATATTCTCCGTATTGAGATATTAAAGGGTCGTTATAAAAATCTGTTGCTAACTCTTTAGAGGATTGTAACCTTCTTTCTATGTCAGCATTTTCCCTTACATTTTTACTTAACGGTGCACATATTTTTTCTATAATTCCCATAATTTACCTTTATTAATTGTTTTTCTTAGCACAGAGCCTAGCTCTTTCACGTCTTTTTCTTTGATTTTCTATAAAGTTTCCTTTATGTGCATAGTTCTGTTTTTTTATTGGTTGTTGAATAGTACCATTTCTTACTTGATGGAATAATGAAACTCCTTGTTGCATAGATTTTTCTAATTGGTTAATTCCTTCTACTCTATAATCTCCACGACCTTCAAAATGATGCGCTATCAAAGAATCTGGTACAAATCCGCCTTTTCTAACTGTACTTCTATAAATACCAGTACCTATTTGTAAATAGAACTGTTCATAAAAACTTAATTGACTTAAACCGCTATTGTTTATTAATGCCTGTACTGGGTCTGAAAGATTTAATAAACTTGTATCGTGAGTATTAATTGTTTCTGTAAATGCTTGATAACCTTTTATTGATTTTGTATATGTGTCATCTAATGCACTTTGAATATTCTGTCTATCTCCTTTCATGAAAGATACAACATCTCGACTACTTTTTCCAAACTCTAGTGTCAATAAACGAGATGCATTTTCTTGTCCTTCAAATTTTGAAATTCTACTAGTATTATTAAATTTCATTGCTAAATTAATTCTTCTACTTAATGATTTATCTCCACTAGTAAATGCTAATGTTCCATTAAATTCTACAAAATTAGGTGTTGTCATATCAAATTCTGGAGCCATCATTCTAGTTAATATTGCATCTATTTTACTTTCTAATCCATTATCAACTATTAATCTATATATATCTACTTCATAATCAAATTGTAATCTATCATAATCTAAAGGAGCATATTTATTTGAGGTTCCTTTAGACACTTCATTGAAATCTTTTTTATATCTATTTATAAGAGCATCAACTTGTCCTTCCTCTAATCGGTGTAATCTAACCCCTCTTGACGCAATTCTTTGTTCCATTACACCAGCTGTATGTCTAGCAGTTATTTCAGATAAAGTTTCTTGATATTTTTGAGGCTTAAATAATGCTTTCTTAAATGAATCATCAACCTTACTATTAATTACATCTTTATCAACTGGTTTATCAGATTTAAAAGCTATTTCTTCTTCTTGTGCTCTAATTCTCTTTTTTAACTCTTTTTTCTTAGCCTCTGACATATTTTTAAACATTTTATCTGAAATTTTTCTTCTTAGGTCTTTAGAATTTTTTTCATAACGTTTAGTTCTTTTTTCTAAATAATTTATTAAACCTTGAGATGTTTCTACTCCATCAAGATTTGATTTTAATTCACTCAATTCTCTTAAATCTGACTTATGTTGTTTTTCAATAAACTTTAACTTTTGACTAGCATCTTCAAAGTTTTTTACCCCCTTTAAAATCTTATTCACAGCCTCTGTTTGATTTTCTAAAAAATCATGTGCTATTGTAGTAAATTCACTATCAAAATTAACTCTATCTTCTGGTCTTAAATTTCCATAAGATAGATTTTCTCTATAATTTTTAAATAAAATAATATTTTCCCAATCTCTTGGCGACACTCCATCAAGATTTAAACCTTTTACATAAGAACCAGTATCATCAGAATTTGCTAATTTTAAATAGAAATTACTATTTATGTTATGTTGTCCAAAGTCTAACACGTTCATTGCGTCTATAAGGTTTTTAGATGATGCTCCCTTTGTTGATGCATTCATTATAGATTGCACCCTACTTTTTACAATTTTTTCTGCAATTGCTAAGTCTTGAGCATATCTTTCTATATGTCTTGGTCTTTGACTAGGTCTAACAGACCTTTTTCTACCAGTGCTATAATCTCCACCAGTATTTCGTAGATATTTTTCAAATATTCCAACATATTCTCTTATAATAACTTTATCTACAGATTCTGGTCTCAATAATGTTCCTCCTTCAGCATCTGTTATTTCAAAAACTCCATTCTCACCCCAGAATATCTCATCTTGTATTTGTTTTTTACCACTTAATTCTTTTACATTAATAGGATTAGTTTCTGAATCTAAAGCTTTTTGATTTAATTCATCTATTTTTCCAACTAAATCATAATTCTCTTTAATATCTTTTCTAACTCGTATATATCTATTATCACCTACTTTAACGGCAAGTCCACCTGTTTCAAATTTTTTTGCATTGATTGGTGCAATATGACTTTCAACAGAAGTTAAAAATCTTAATATTTCAGGCATATTCATTACTGCACCTTTTAATACATTTGATTGTATTTTTTTCTCTAATAATTCAGCAAACGCAGTTTCATCTTTTAAACTAAAACCTTTATGACTATCTGGAATAGTATTTCCTTCTGGAGTATATATATGTTTTCCTTGAACACTATTAACAGAATCCCAAACTGATTTTGGTTGTGAATAAAGACTTATAACATCATCTATATCATAGTCTCCTTTTAACTGATGAATTACATCACCACTAGCAACTACTTTTTTATTACCTTGTTTTTCGTTACCTATAGATTTAATTCCTTCAATTATAATGCTATTACTTTTTGTTATTGGATTTCTATAAGATAAAGCTGCTACTTGAACTTCATCAATACTATCCAACTCTTTAACCCAATCTTTTAAAGTAGTAAGTTTTTTCTGATTTTTTTTCTTTGTTAAATCACTTAATTTCTTTTTTCCAGCATTACTTAAATCATTATTCTTTAATTCATTTTTTAAATCTGATATGTGTACTAATTTATCTCTACCATTTTTACCGTTTTTAATAATAAATGCCATGTTCTCTGTATCAACAGTTCTTGTTCCAGCAACATAAGATTCAATTGTTTCAGAAAATTCTATAATTCCATTTTTATCTGCTATCATAGACATTAAATCTCCACTCAAATCTGGATGTATTACAGCATCATTAGAAGATTCTATTTTTCTATCTAAAATATGTTTATCTGCGAACATATCAAAAAATCTATCATATATGACTAATGGGTCAGTTTCTGCTTGAGCTAGATTAAGCAATACGCCAGCTTGCGTATCTTGAACAGCTAATTCTGCGTTTATTTTTCCAGTATTTTCTGAAGCTAAATCTAAAAACTCTTCTCTAGCAAATTTTCTTTGACCTTGAGAACTAAAAATTCTACCAAACATAGCTGACTTGCTACGTAATGATGCTCTATAATTATATTCAATAAAATCATCAACAGCTTTCATACCATTATCCATAAATGTAGAAAAGAATCCAGTAAGATTAGGTGGTAAAGAACCTGTCTTATCTTTTTTAACAGAAAGTAATGAAATATCATCCATTCTAAAATCCATTGATGAAGCTTCTAGTTTATTTATGTCTGAGAAATCATCCCATTTATCTGCTCTAAAAATCTTTGAATTTAATTCTGATGACATTGAACTTCCATCATCTGCTTTTATTAAGTCTTTAAAACCAGACTTTGCAACAAATATAATTTTTTGATGTTGACTTAATTCTTTTGGAATATTATCTGAAGCAACATTTCTTAATCCAGCTGATTTTATTAAACCTATTTCACCATCATCCATTGCTCTATGTCCAACAAATTTAGTACCTGAAACCTTATTAACATCACCTAAAGGAACTCCTAATAACAATGATTGTATTTCTTGAATTTCAGGAGGTTGAAATGTAGCAGCATCCATAATACTTACGTCTTTATCGCCCATTGCCTTTAATACAGCTCTTCCTGAATCATGTACTGCTTTTTGTGTTATAGTTAATCCATTGTAATAGTTTGCATCTAAATTTTCTATATCTACATCATATTTATTTTTTCTATTATCTATTTCTCTTTGTTTTTGACTAAATAAAGAATTTACTCCATCTACCCCTTCATCTTCTATAACAACAATTTTATATTTTTTATTTATAATATCTTCAGCTGTACTTTTAACTCTTAGTAAATCTTTATCTTTTGTACCTATAGAGTCAATATAATGAATCATATCTCTCAATGAATCATTCTTTATACCTCTTGCAGACTTGTTGTCATGTAATTTAAATCTTTTTAAAGATGAAAATTGTTCTAAGTCAGAACCTTTTCTAAGTTGCATCCAAGTTTTTTTACCAAATCCTAAAGGCGCTGTTTGTCCAAATACTAAATCCCTCATCATAGGACTTAAAGTATTAGTTAATTTTTGTCCATCAAATCTACCATCTTTACCTTTAGCTCGTTCCACATCAAATGTATATATTTTATCATTTTCTTTTTTTCTTATAAGAAATTTATTTTCTAAATCATTTAAAGGTAAATTATTTTCTTTTCTCCAAGTAACATATTTATTAGCAATAACATCTAAGGCATTTTGGTCCATATTAATAGCAATAACTGTTTTCTCATTTAATCTTACAGGAATTGCATGTAAAGCCTCAACTGAATTAGAAATATCAATCTCAGTATTTATATTTTGTATTCGACCATCTACCATTTGTAATTCACCAGAAGTTAGACCATCTACTACTTTATCATAAAATAGAACATTATCTAAGGTAGCTGATTGTCTATATACATCATTTTGATGTCCAGTATTATTCATAACAAAAATATTTGAATCAAGCTCATCTCTACCTTGAACATCAAATACTTTAGCTATTCCTCTAAAAAGAGGATTTTGTTCAAAAGATATTTCTTCAAAACTATTAGTAGCTCTACCTTCATCAAAAGTAATTCTTTTTAATTTAATCTTATTATCTAAATTACCTGAAATACTTAACAATTCTTGGTCTAAAGCAGATTCATTTACATTTTTATTATTTTTTACAATATCTTCTTTTAATTTTGTCAAGAAAACAGTTTTTTTCATTTCTGGTTTGATTTTATTATTACTTTTGATTTTAAGATATTCCATCTCTAATTGACCTAGATAATCATTACCATAGTTTTTTACATCATGCTTAAAATTTTTACCTAATTTTAAACCAGGATATTTAACAACAAGTTTAGCAACTGTATTAGGAACAATATCTAATTGTCTTGCATCTATAGCATCAAAATCTTGTAAAGTATCATTTGCTCTTTGATTAATAAAATCATCTTCTTTGAAAGTGTTTTTAGCTTCATTAATCAATTCTTTCATTTTCTCTTGATATAATTTGGTAGTAAGACCCTCGTCAATCTCTTCTTTTCTTTTAATTCTTTTTTCTTTAGTTAGCCATCCAATAGTATTTAATGCTTTGTAAAAATATTTAGTTTTAGTTTCATCGCCAGACATTAATTTGAGTAAATTTTGAATAATTTTTTGGTTTGATTTAGTTTCTCCCGCTATTTGAGCTCTAATAGATTTATCAAACATAGTTAAATTAGTTACATATTGTATTGATTTTATCTCATTAATAGATGTAATTAAATTTTCTACGGCTCCAACATCTGAAAAATACTCTTTCCCTTTAGTATCGCTTACTCTTAAATGTCCAACTTCCATACCATTTTCAGTTCTTAAAATATAAGGAAGTATTTCATTTTGTAAATCTTCAATTAATTGCTGAGATTTTAAAGCTGCTTCATCTGTCGTAGAAGATGATTTTTCAATTACAGATACAAATTTTCTAATAGTATCATCTGCTCCAGTTTCATATGATTTCAAGAAATCTAAAAATTCTTTTGCAGTATCAAAATCTTTTAAATTAATATCTCCTAAAATTCCTATGTCTCTTGCAATAGTATTACTATTTCTTCCAGTTAACAATCCAGCTGATTCAAGATTTTGTAATATTATTCTATCTATATTATTATAAGGAACTACATCGCCTTCTGAATCTATTTTTCTTCTACGTAAAAAATCTTCTTTCCAAGCCACATCTGAAACTGCTTGATTAAATGCAAAGTCTGTATCTGGTCCTTTCCTAGAAAAAATATTCATATTTCCATCTTCAATAAATAGTTGTCTTAATTTTGTAACATTTGTATTTAATATTTTTTTCTGCTTAGTAAATTGGACATCATCTCTTTTATAACCTCTCATTAATGGGGCTATAGTTTCCATAAATCTTCTATTTGCATTATTTAAAGCACTTAAATCAAAGTGTTTATCTACGTCATATCTAAATGCACCTTCATCAGCAAATATTTTTTCTATTAATTCTTTCATATCAAAATGAATTTTATTTCCTTCAACATCACCTCTTTTATTCTCCATTATCTCTCTTAAATATTTAGGAATTTTTTCTGCATGAGTAATCGTTTGCATCATCTTACCAGTATCCCATAGAAAAGGATTATCTAAAGTTATTTTACCTTTAGGTAAATTACCATCAGAAGTATACAAATCTGCTAAATCATCCAGCAAAGCAGTCATACTATTAACAAGAGTTTCTTTATCTTTCACATCAATATCATTGATTTTTAATATTTTAGCATTTTCTTGTATTTCTATTCTACCTGTACCAAATTCATTTGCAAAATCTATTGCTTTCATAAGTTGTGTAAATAATTCTTCATGTTCTACCTTTTCAAAACTTATATCTCCCTTTTCTATTCTTTTTAATTGAAATTTTGATTTATTTAACCACTGAGTTTTAAGTTCACTAGGAGAAGCATTATCTCCAAGCAATGAATATATATCTAATATTTGTTGAGTCATTGTAGCTATTTTTTGATTATAGTTAGATACAACTGGTCTTACATATAGTGGTATTAAATCCTGAGGAACATCCATTCTAACCTGGAATTCTTCCATAGAAGATTTAAAAGAATCAATTTCGCTTTTAGATAATTCGTTAAATTTTTTAAAGCTACTGTCTTTATTTACATAATTATAATTATCAAATATATAAGAAAAATTATTATACATTTCTTCCACTAGGTCTTTATCTTTCATTTTTGCTATAGCAGCTCTATCCTTTTTTGAAACACGAGTTTTTTTACCTGTTTTCTTTAAATATCCCGTATCTAACATACTCTTAATTTGCATAGTAATTGGGTCTTCTGAGTCAACAGTAGCCATTCTAATAGCCTCTACTGGAGAATTAGGGCTTTGGTTTATTAAAGAATGTCTTATAGCTGCGTATGCAGGGTGGTCAATACTCAAACCCATAGCATCATTCATTCTAACTTGTTCTTCTAGCTTAAGTTGTCTGTCACCCAACATATCGTTATATCCTGTAGATGTTGTAGTCCATTGACTTTCTCCATTCTGTAAAGGCTTTCCTTTGTAAGTCATGCGGTGTCCACGTTTAAATAAGAAATATCCCATTGAAGCAGTTACTGCCATTTGGTCTGGAGATAATGAATGTCCAAATAAGTGATTGTGTGCACCACTCATAGCTAACATTCCTACACCTTGTCTAGCTTTAGTTCCAAACCAGTCTTCTGCGATAAATTTTGCATACTCTCTTCTTAAACCACCTTTACCAGTCATAGCTTCACCTACTCCATTTAAAGATAATTTCATATATTCAGCAGCAGCTTCTTTTTGTTCTAAAGTTCCTTTTTCAATTAATTCTTTTAATTTTGTAGGAGATTTTTTGCCACGAAGTATTTCATTATGTTTATTGCTTAATTTTTTAGCTGCTACATCCATATTATGATTTAAAGCTGGTTGATTCATTCTTCTATATAAAAGATATGCAGACATTACATCTTTTCTAGGTTCATCGTTAACAGCGCCTTTAACATTGGTTTTTTTGTAATAATTTTTAGTTCCTCTAATTAATCCTCTAATTGTATCTCTTGTTTCTTTATTTGTAATATTTAAAGGACCTCTAGGTGCACCACCAGGTAGGAATCTTGTTCCTGCTACTACAGGACCAAACATCATCATTTCTAATAAAAATTGTTTTGGAGTTAAATATTGTTCTTCATTTCTATGATGTCTAGCAGCTACCCAAGCTCCTTCTACCATTGCATATGCCATAGCATCTTCAGCAGCATATCCTAAAAACGTATCTACTGCACCTCTTGGTCTTGAACCTATTATTGGTATTCTACTACCAATTCTCGCCTCAGTTATTAAATCAGGTAATGTATTTATTGGTTTACCGCCAATTTCTTTCCAATATTTATTAACACTATTATTAATCTTAGTAATAGTTTTATTTTCTCCTTTTACAACTTTACCAAAACTATATCCTAATTTTTTACCTACACCATCTAAATAACTACCAACTCCAGATTTCATAATTTTGTCAACTTCGTTGGCTGACATTTTATTTCCTCTAAAAACTTTACCTACATCATCAAAATTATTGATTCCTTTTATTAAATCTGTTTGTTTTACTACGTCATCAAGAAACTCTTTTCTTGATACTTTTTTACCAGCTCTAGTAATAGGAGTTCCTTTAGGAAGAGCTTTTTTAATAAGACCTATAGTATTATCACCAGCATTAATTTGTTTACCTATTTTACTAGCAGCTACAGCGGTTCCTAAAAGTTTAACTCCTTTTGTTCCTGCTGCAACAGCTCCTCCATAAGGAACAAAATAACCACCAATAGTACCTAAAGTATACCCTAAAGAATCCTTATCTGCACTCAAACCTAAATGTTTACTTCCATCTCTATATCCAAAAGTTACACTTTCTATTGCACCCCCAAGTACATTTTCACCAAATTGCATAGTATTTTCAAGTCCTTTACCAATTCTTCTTCCATCCATAGTATCAAGACTTTCAGATAAACTTGTTCCCCAAGAGTCTAATAAGCTTCTTTCTTGCGCTGAATCTGAATCAGGGTTTATAAAGTCATCTAATATTGGTAATTTATCTTGCGGCATTAGTTATCTTCATCCTTTGTAGACCAATGCCACCATTCATCATCAGGTCTAGATTGTATT
>TARA_R100000742_G_C4279612_1_pt1 | contig 11955 bp, 2 predicted proteins | sample TARA_R100000742 | Tara Oceans TARA_R100000742 (sample SAMEA2623309) | marine metagenome | biome: marine biome (ENVO:00000447); feature: deep chlorophyll maximum layer (ENVO:xxxxxxxx); material: "saline water (ENVO:00002010), including plankton (ENVO:xxxxxxxx)" | depth 40 m | reverse complement strand
CGAAAGTATATCCAAACGTCGCAAACCTTTCACAGTAGATTATACAGGTTTCGGATGGCTTCTAATTAAGAATGGAGTCTTTGAGCATGATGAGATGAAGTATCCTTGGTTCGCTCCTAAGATGCAAGTCTTTGAGTCTGGTGAAGTACAGGATATGTGTGGTGAGGACGTTTCTTTCTGCTTAGATGCAAAAGACGCAGGTTTTGAAATCTGGTGCGACCCACGAGTTCGTGTAGGACATGAAAAAACAAGAGTCATATAAGTACAACATCTTCTGTAAGGACTCTCTAATACATCAGAACCTTACAGAAGAAGAGTTTTATGATAAGTGTGAGGAGTTAGCACAAGAATTTTACGATACTGGTGTTCCTCACCCGACTGATATACGACATGAAATGATCAAGGAGTAAATTTTTAATGGCAAAGGCAAAAACAGGACTTAGCGGAGAGGTATTCGTTGAGTCAAGACCGAAAAAATCTCGACAAGGTAACGGAAAACACACAAAATACTCTGCTACATCCCGTAACTCGACTCGAAAAAGGTACCGAGGACAAGGAAAATGACCTTAGCGTCTCGAAAGAGACGCTTTTTTAATGCTCGAAACTAATTATTAGAAAAGAGATATAAATAAATTTAGAAAACTGCTGTAAAAATGAATGAAAACGAGGATATCTAGATCATTTAAAGATATTAGTCTATCCTTTACGCCGCATCCAGTCACAAATGACCTTACAGTCATTAAAAATGAGAACGCAATTAAGAAGTCAGTAAGAAATTTAGTTCAAACTATTCCTACAGAAAGATTTTTTAATTCAATTCTAGGTACTGACATAAGATCTACCCTTTTTGACTTCTGTGATTTTGGTACGGCATCGGTTATAGAACGACAAATTAAAACTTCTATTGAAAATTTCGAACCTAGAGTTGATAATTTAGTAGTAGAGGTTTTTCCACGTCCAGATCAGAATGAATTTGAGATTAATATATACTTCGATATCATAGGACAACAGTTTCCTTCTCAAGCATTCCAGTTCATATTAGAAGCCACTAGATAATATGCCTTTTACTAAGTTTACCAATCTCGATTTTGATCAGATAAAGACATCAATTAAGAGTTATCTTCGTGCAAATTCAGATTTTACTGGATTTGATTTCGAAGGTTCCAACTTTTCAGTCTTAATTGATACATTAGCATATAATACCTATATTACTGCCTACAACTCTAACATGGTTGTGAATGAATCCTTCTTGGATTCGGCAACTGTAAGAGAAAATGTAGTTTCTTTAGCACGAAACATAGGATATGTACCACGCTCTAGGACTGCTGCACAGGCATCAATTGCATTTGATGTAGGAACTAGTTCATCAAGTGATACAGCGATCTTAAAAGCAGGTCTAGTGTGCACTGGGGCACTGGAAAACACCACATATAGTTTTTCTATACCTGATGATATAGAAAGATCTATTAAAGGTAATGTTGCTGAGTTTGGAAATGGTATTCAACCATTAGTAGTCTATCAAGGAACATACTTATCGAAAGAATTTACTGTAGATGGGTCTCTTGATCAAAGATTTATACTTGATAATTCCTTTATTGACACTTCAACTATCGTTGTATATGTAAAAGGTGAAAATGATGTAGGAAAAGGTATCTTATATAAGAAAGTTGATAATATTTTAAACATTAATAAGAATTCAGAGATATATTTGATCCAAGAAATACAAGATGAGAAGTATGAACTGCTTTTTGGTGATGGTATCTTTGGTAAAAAGATAGAAAATGGTGCAAAAATCACTGTACAGTACATTATTACAGATGGTAAAGAAGGAGATGGTCCTGGAGGTAAAAAAGGAACTCAAGGTGCATTTGTTTTTTCTGGTAGTCTAACAACTGGAGAGGGTGGAACTCTTTCTCCAAGCAGTAGTCCAACAATAACGACGATTAATCGTGCAAGTAACGGTGGTGATATTGAATCTCTTGATTCTATTAAGTATTTTGCACCTAGATTATACTCTTCACAGTACAGAGCAGTCACTGCAAGGGATTATGAGTCAATAATTCAACAAATTTATCCAAATACGGAGAGTGTATCCGTTGTTGGAGGAGAAGAAATTGATCCTCCTCAATTTGGAACGGTCTTTATCACCATTAAACCTAAAAATGGTGAATTTGTATCGGATTTTGACAAAAATTCCATACTTTCAGACTTAAAAAACTATTCTTTGACTGGAATTAACCAAAAAATCTTAGATTTGAAAATATTATACGTTGAAGCAGATGCAAACGTCTATTATAACACTGCAAAAGTCGAAAATGTTGGTACTTTACAAACAAACGTCGTTGAAGGTCTTACAACTTACGCAAATTCCATTGATCTTAACAAATTTGGTGGAAGATTTAAGTATAGTAAGGTTTTAACTGTAATTGATAACATTAATGATGCTATAACTTCTAATATTACGAAAATTAAGATTAGAAGGAACTTAAATGTTCTTATTAATCAATATGCACAGTATGAATTGTGTTTTGGTAATCAATTTAATGTAAATCCTGCAGGTTTAAACATTAAAAGCACTGGATTTAAAATTATAGGTGTAGCAGATACTGTATATCTTACAGATGTTCCAAATCCTGGTTTTAAAACTGGAATAATATCAATTGTTAAGCAAGATGATACTAATGGTTCAAAAGTAACTGTTGTAGAAGAGGCAGGTACAGTTGATTATATTAAAGGTGAAATAAATTTAACTACTATTAATATAACATCTACTAGTAAACCGAATAACATTGTAGAAGTTCAGGCATTCCCAGAATCCAATGATATTATCGGTCTTCAGGATTTATACCTAAAATTTAGCATTTCTTCTAGTACGATAAATATGGTTAAAGATACCATTACTTCTGGCGATCAAATATCTGGTGTTGGATTTAAGGTTACGTCAAGTTATAACAACGGGGAATTAGTAAGAGAATAATATGATTACCACAGGAATTGACAAAAGAGTTCAAGTTCAAGAAATAATTGATAATCAGCTTCCAGAATTTATTTTATCTGAAAGTCCGAAAGCTGTAGATTTCTTAAAGCAATATTACATTTCTCAGGAATATCGTGGTGGTCCTATCGATATTACTGATAATTTAGATCAATATTTAAAATTAGATAATCTAACACCAGAAGTAATAACTGGAAGAACAACTTTAGGTATTGGTATAACTGTTTGGGGTGACGACTATACTGGTGAAAAAACTATTAGTGTTGAGAGTACAAAAGGTTATCCTGATCAATATGGTCTTTTAAAGATTGGTGATGAAATTATTACATATACTGGTAAAACATCTACAGAATTTACTGGTTGTATTCGTGGATTTAGTGGAATAACCACATATCGTTCTCAAGATAATCCAGAAGAATTAGTTTTTAAGGATACTGAAGAATCGGCACATGAAACTGGTGCTATTGTTGTTAATTTAAGTTCTCAATTTTTACAAGAATTTTATAAAAAACTTAAGGTTACTTTAACTCCTGGATTAGAAGGAGTTGATTTTACATCTAATTTAGATGTTAATAACTTTATTAAAGAAGCAAGAACTTTTTATGAATCAAAAGGTACTGAAGAATCTTTTAGAATACTTTTTAACGTTTTATACAATGAAGATCCAAGGATTATTGATCTTGAAGAATTTTTAATAAAACCATCTTCTGCACGTTATATTAGACGTGAACGAATTGTTGCTGAAAAAATATCAGGAAATCCTTTAAATTTAACTGGTCAAACTGTTTTTAAATCTACAGATTTACAAACTAGTGCATCTATCTCTGAAATTGAACTTATTACTGGTATAACAGGTGTTACAACCTCTGAATATTATGCTTTAGATGTATTTGTTGGTTATGACGATGAAGAGTTTGTTACTGGAACATTTACAGTTCCTGGAAGAACACAAGTTATAGGAGATGTAGGTGCTGGATCATCTTTTATTACTGTAGATTCTACAGTAGGATTTGCTGCTACAGGAACACTTGTATGTGGTATTAATACTAATATTGTTTATAGTGATAAAACAATTAATCAGTTTTTAGGAATCTCTACAACTGGTGCAAAATCAATTGAAACATCTCTTTCTTATGGAGATCTTTTAAGATCAGATGAAACTATTTTTGGATATAAGGATGGTGATACAACAACAGATAAGATTGAATTAAGAATTACGGGAGTTTTATCTAAATTTATTCCAGGAGAAGATAATAGATTATCTTTAGATGGTGAAACAATCTTTGTTAAGAGTATTGGTGAGTTAATTAAAAATGATGGTATAACTCAAAAAGAAATTTTATCCAATTCATGGATTTATAATACATCAACTGTAAGTCAAATTGATCTTACAGCAGTTGCTCCTACAACTTCAGTATCAGAATTAGCATTACATACAAAGATTGATAGGTCTAGTTTAAAAGTAGGAGATACTGTTCAAATATTAAGGAGACAGAGTAATCCATTAGCACAACAACAAGTTGAACGTTTTAATTCTGGTGCAACCACTGCTAAGATTACTGGAATAAATGTTTCTGCTAATACTGTTAATTTAAATGAAGCATTAACTAAAGTTGCTAATCAAGAATATGATTTAAGAAGACTTTTAAATAAGGCATCCTCTGTTGTTCCTTTTAAGTATGGTGATAATTCAATAACAGCAGATATTCAAAATGCGTACAGTCATTCTGATGATTATGTGTATATTGCAAGTAATGGAGTACCATCTTATGAAATTACAAAAAATATTAGTGGTATTGGTATTACTAATGCAGTAGTAGGAGATACTGTTCAAGATTATAATTCAACTACCCTTAAGTATTCAACAATATCCTTTGCTTCTGATGTTCCTTTTGTTACTGGAGACGCTATACATTATACTCCAGGAACTGTATCTAATCCAACTGCAACACCTCCAGTTTCTCCTATAAATGGAATTACTGGTCTTTCAGAAGGAACGTATTATGTAAAAAATGAAGGAAATAATAAGATTAAATTATATCTGTCACCTTCATTTACTGCAGCTAATTCAAATGTTGAATTTACTGTTACGGATGTTTCTGCAGTATATTCTGGTGGTGGTACTGTTATATGGACTGATCATAAGTTTACCTTATTAAGTCAGTATGATAAAACTATTGCATCTCAAAAACTACTTAAAAAATTCCCATTAGATAATAGATTAAAATCAGGAACAGATGTAAAGACTCTTCCTGGTCCTATTGGAATGTTAATTAATGGTGTAGAAATTGAAAACTATAAATCAACAGATACTATTTTTTATGGTCCAGTAGATAATTTTTCAGTTTTATCAAAAGGTGAAAATTATGACGTAATTAATTTACCTGCTTTAGAAGTTGATACAAGTTCTGGAACAGATGCTTTAGTACAACCAGTTATATCAGGTCATCTTAAAGAAATAAAAGTTGATCCGCAAAATTTTGATATTGAAGATGTTCTTTCAATTAAAATTACTGGTGGTAATAGTGGTAATAGTGTTGTAAGACCAGTAATTAAAAGAAGAAATAGAGAGTTAGAATTTGATGGTAGACTTGTTAATTATGGTGGAGATGTTGATTCAGTTAATGAAACACTTAAATTTTCAAATGATCATAATTTAAAGAGTGGTCAAGCATTAGTTTATAATAGAAATGGTTTCCCTGCATTAGGTATTGGTACATTTGGTGGTAGTAATTCGGCAGACTATGAAACATTAGAAGATGGTGCGACATATTATCCACAAGTTTTAGGGATAAGTAGTGTTTATCTTTATAGGGATGAGAATGATTATAATGCTGGAATTAATACTATAGGATTTACTGCTATAGCAAAAAGCGGAATTCACAAATTCAGACTTAAAAATGCTAAAAATACTTTAGATTCTATTTCTGTAGTGGAAGCAGGAGATCCGTATGTAAATAGAAAAATTTATGTTAAACCTGTTGGAGTTTCTACTTTTAATTCAGTTATCAGTTATGATAATCATGGATTTGCTGAAGGTGAGTTAATAGTTTATTCAGGAGGAGCAACTACTAACATAACAGGACTATCAACTTCTGTTCAGTATAAAGTAATTAAATTGGATAATGATTCTTTTAGAGTTGCAAATGCTGGAGTTGGTGGAACAATAACAACCAATTACATAAAGAATAATTATACTAAGTTTACAACAGCAGGAAGTGGTTTCCAATCATTTAATTATCCAGATATTACAGTTACTGCAGATGTAACTTATTCTACTGGCATAACAACTGAAAGAGTTGTATTGACTCCATATGTCCGTGGATCGGTAATTGATACCTTCCTATATGAACCAGGAACATCATATGGTTCTGATAACGTTATCAATTATGAAAATAAACCACAAATAACTTTAAAAAATGGAACCAGTAGAACTGGTAAGAATATACTTCCAGCATTAATACCTGTTATTAATAATGGAAAGATAATTGCTATTAATATTGATGATGGTGGTGCTGAATATTATTCTACACCTGATTTAATAGTTGAAGGTGATGGTACTGGTGCAGAATTAAGAGCAGTTATTGATAGAAACGTAGGTTCTGACACTTATCTAAGAATTGTTGAAGTTATAATAATTAAAGGTGGAGCATTATATAATGAAGATAATACTTTTATTAAAGTTAGTCCAGCAGGAAAGAATGCTTTATTTAATTTGGATCTAAGGCAGTTACCTGTAAATAACATACAAACAGAAAGTCCATATAAAGCAAAATACAGTAATGAAATACTAACGAACTCTGAGTATGGTCTGAGATACGCTACAGTGGGTTATTCTTCTGCTATCGGTAGCAAGGATGGTTTTGATGATTTCACTGGTACACACTCTCCTATTATTGGATGGGCTTATGATGGTAATCCAATATATGGTCCATATGGATACATCAGTCCTTTCGATAGTTCGACTGTTGGAATTTTAACTGGTGGTTATAGTTTAAATTCATCAAATATTGATAACCGTCCTGATTTATCAATTTTCCCTGCAGGGTTCTTTGCTGATGATTATTCATATGATGCAAATGGGGACTTGGATGAACATAATGGAAGATATTGTAAAACACCAGAATATCCTAATGGAGTCTATGCATATTTTGCAGGGGTATCAACTGGAACAAGTGGGCAATTAGAACCAAAATTCCCATATTTTGTTGGAAATACTTATAGATCAATTCCAGTAGTTTTAGACCCAGAAGATACAATAACTCAATCATTTGATTTTAATAATTCAGATTTAGTTAGAAATACCTTCCCATATAAAGCTTCTGATAAATTTGCTAAGACTTATTTTATAGAATCAGATGATATTATTACACAAACTGCAATTACAAATGCAATTACTCAAGGTGATGTAGAATCTCTTGAAATTATAAAAGCTGGAGATGGTTATAAGGTTGGTTCTGCAGTATCATTTAATGATGAGGGAACTAATGGAAACGGATTGTCTGCTGTTATTGAATCTGTAGATGGACCTACTATAAACACCATTGAAACAAGTTACACTGCATTTACTAATGTTAGTTTTATTTGGGAAAAATCTAATAAAATATTAGCATATTTTACAGAACCACATGAATTAGAGGTTGGGAATAATATTGAAGTTTCTGGATTATCTACAAGCATTAAATCTCTTACAGGAACTCAAAGAATAGGACTTACAACTGAAAGTACACTTTTATATAAACAAGTTGCTGCAAATGCAACAGCAGGTATTATAACTGACATCTATGTGGGTAGAGCACCTTTAATTTCTGTTGGTAGTAGTATTGGTATTGGTACAGAAACATTATCAGTTATTAATAAGTTTGAAGATAGAAATATTTTAAGAGTTAGAAGAGGAGTTGTTGGTTCTGCACATACCAGATCTACAGAAGTTAAATTATTACCAAGGTTTGCTACATTAACAGTAGAATCAGATTACTTTGAATCTGAATTGGATAATATTGTTTACTTTAATCCAAAACAATCTATTGGATTAGGTACTCTTGCTGGTGTTGGAACTGCCGTATATGTTTCTGTTGGAGATACTGCAAGTTCTGTTTCTGTTCCTACTCAATCTGTTTATTTACCTAATCATCCATTTAAGACAGGTCAACAGGTAACTTTTACAAAACCATCAGGTAGTGGTAATATTGGAGTATCATCAGATGGATTAGTTTCATCAGCATTTAGTATTCCAGAATCTGGTCTTTCTCAAACTCTTTATGTTATTAATAAGTCTGATGATTTTATTGGTTTAGTAACTGAGAGAAATCAAACTTCAATTGGTAATACATCTTCATCTGATACATTTAAAGGATTATTCTTCCCTTCAGCATTAGCAGGTAGTACTGATAATTTTGAATATAAATTAGAATCTAATTTCACTCAAGTAACTGGAACGGTTGAGACAATATCAGCATTAGTTTCTGTTTCAACGTCTCATAATTTAGTAGACAAAGATATTATTAATTTAACACTTAAATCTGATAGATCTGTAGGTATTGGAACCTCAACAGGAATTAAATTAAAGTATAATATACCAAAAGAAAAATTATTAATTAATCCATTAACTTTTGGTAGTGTTGGTGTTAATGTTCTTACTGATACTATAACTATTGCATCTCACCAATTTAAAACTGGAGATAAAGTCTTTTATAACACTGGTATTGGAATTGTCACTGCCACTGAATCTATTGGTGGATTATCTACTACTGGTTCTTACTTTGTTTATAGAATAGATGATAATAATATTCAATTAACAAATACTCGTTATGATGCTATAAATTATCCACCACAAGTTATAAGTTTAGTTTCTGCTGGTGGTACTTCTCAGGAATTATCTTTAATAAATCCTAGTCTTCCTATTATAAGAAATAATGATATAGTTTTTGATGTTAGTGATACATCATTATTTGGTTATGAACTTAATTTCTATTATGATCATAAGTTTGATAATGAATTTGTATCTACAGGAACTACAAGTTTAATTTCTGTTTCTGAAGTTGGGACAGTAGGACTTGGAACATTATCAGCAGCAACTGTTACTTTAAATTATCATGAAAACAATCCTGAGAATTTATTTTACAATGTAGAAAAATCTGGATTTATAAGCACATCTGATGTTGATGTTAAAAATGCAAATAAGATTACTTATGTTAATAGTGAATATGAAGGTGAGTATTCAGTTGCAGGAATTGGAACTACTACATTCAGTATTTTATTAGATAAAAAACCAGAGTCTCTTGCTTATAATTCTGCAGATAGTGATACATTAAAGTATTCTACAAAATCAAGCACAGCAAGAGGTCCAATAAACGATTTAGATATAACCTTTGGTGGAGTGGGTTATAAAAAGATGCCAAGATTTGTAAGTATTGCTTCTAGTGTTGGATCTAATGCTCAAATATTACCTAGATCTACATCTACAAATAAGATTAAAGATGTTGATATTTTAAATATTGGATTTGAATATTCTTCAGATAAAACATTATTACCTATAGCAAAATTATCTCCAGTAATTTCTTTAAGAGATTTTGGTTCTATTACTAAAGTATCAATTATTGATGGTGGTAAGGGTTATATTACTGATCCTAGAATAGTTGTAGTTGATAGTGCTACTAGAGAGGTTAATGATACTGGATTTTTACAACCAATTGTGGATGTAAATACACAATCTATTGAAGATGTTATAATTGTATCTTCACCTAAAGGATTAGATAATCCTGAATTATTTACAGTTGATAATACAAATGGAGTATCAATTACTACTCTAGCAATTGGTAATACAATAGTTTCAAATACTCAGAGTGGAATTGTAACAGTTACTTTAGGTACTCCAGTTTTAGGATTTACAACAGATCCATTCTCAGTAGGAGATAAGATTTTTGTTGAAGGTATTGAGAATGAATATGGAAATACTTTTAACTCTGCAGATAATGGATATAAGTTCTTTACAGTAACTAACAATTATACTACTAAACCATCTGCATTAACTCAAAATCCTTATCAATTAGAATTTAATATACTTGATATAGCAAATAATCCAGGTCTTGCCAAAACATCTCAGAGTTTTGCCTCTATTATAAACTATAACAAATATCCTAGATTTGAAACAACTGAGGTAGCATCAACTTTCTCTGAAGGTGAGGAGATCTTAGTTAAGGTTGATAACGTATTCCAACATGTTGGACTTAAATTAGATAAGATTGCTAATGATTATATTAAATTAAGTGGTAAATTTGATCTTAAATTAAATGATAAGATTAAAGGAACTTATACTGGAACTTTAGCTACCATTAATACTTTATATAATAATACAGGCAAATTTAAAGTAGATTATTCATCTGAGAAGACTAAAGGATGGTTTACTAATACTGGAAAATTGGATGAAGACTATCAAGTTATTCCTGATAATGATTATTATCAAACATTATCATATACTATTCAAAGTCCAATTGAATATCAAAAGTTAGTAAGTCCAGTAAATCGTTTACTTCATACTACTGGATTAAAGAATTTTGCAGACACTGGAATTAGTTCTACAACTAAATCAGGTTTAGGAACTGCTGCAGATGTTACAACAATAACTCGTGATTTACAATCTAATAATAGAGTTGATGTTATTAATGCTTTTGATAGAGTTACGGATGTTGATATTCTCACTAATCCTAGGAGATCAAAATTTATTAGATTTGATACAAAGGAACTTGTAAATTACTTTAAGTGTAGCACTAATAGAGTTTTAGGAATTGATGATATCAATACACTCTTCTCTAATGCAAGTAACAATGCAAAAACAGATGGTAAGATTGAATTAACAAACTCATATACTAGATTCTTAATACAAGCAAAGAATCCAGCAAATGACAATATTCAAGTTTCAGAAATACTTACTTTAGCAGATTTCTCAACGAAGAATGTTTATACTATTCAAAAAGGATCTTTTGTTGGATTTGGTGCTACTAATGCATTCTTGGGTAGTGATCTTGTAGATATTGTTGGAGATGTTGATTATAATGATATCTATTCATTAAAATTCACACCAGCCGATGTTTATAACACTGATCTTGATATAAAGATCTTCCAAAATAATATTACAGGAACTGGAATAGGAACTACTACTATCGGTTTTGTTGATATAACAGGATTTAGTGAAAGTGTTGCTAAAGGAACTGCAGTAGGACCTACTACAACTACTTTAGCATCAGGAAATATTGGTAAGGTAGATGCTTATTTTGCTTCAGTTGAATTACATAATACTTTTGCAAGTAAGAGTAAAATTGTTGAACTTTATGTAACTCATGATGGATCTAATTCCTTTATTTCACGTTATGATTTTGATACTAATACAAGTGATGCTATAGGAACATTTACATCAGGTATTGATGGTGGTATTTTATCTTTAAAATATGAAAATGATAGTACTACTGATGCAGTTTCTGTTAAATCCAAGATTGTAGGAATAGGAACTACTACAGCAGGTATAGGAACATATAGATTTAAGACAACTGCTCAACCAGATGGATCTGAAGAATCTGGAAGAATACAATCTTCTTATAAGAATATAACAGCATCTGCTGGTATTTCTACAATCCTCGAATTTACTGCAGAAGATGTATCTAGTGCTAGTAATCTAGTAAGAATAGGAATTGGATCTACTAGTGCTATTCGTCAAGTATTAATGTCACATAATGGTGAGGATGCTTTTGTTCTAGAGTATCCATATGTATCAATTGGTGCAGAACAACATGATGAATCATGGTCTGGTATAGGAACTTTCTATTCACAGTTAAAAGGAACTGATTTTGAATTAGTCTTTGTTCCAGATGCTAAATTTGTTGGTACTTCTTGCCAAATTCAAGTTTATAGTGAAGTTATTAATTCTGGATTAGATTTAATTAATGTAGCACCAGATCATCAGT
>TARA_R100000742_G_C4279614_1_pt1 | contig 12037 bp, 5 predicted proteins | sample TARA_R100000742 | Tara Oceans TARA_R100000742 (sample SAMEA2623309) | marine metagenome | biome: marine biome (ENVO:00000447); feature: deep chlorophyll maximum layer (ENVO:xxxxxxxx); material: "saline water (ENVO:00002010), including plankton (ENVO:xxxxxxxx)" | depth 40 m | reverse complement strand
TGGGGTTCTAATGATAGAAAATTAATGAATGTTCCTTTCGATGAACATCCATATTCTGCATTAGCATCTTGGTTTAAAACAGATGAAGGTATGGAGATATATTCAAATATAGAAAAACAATTAAGGTAATAATTTCAATAATAGTGTAATCATTTAATAGGTGGTTACACTATTATTTTAAAAAAATAATTATGGCGGTAAGCATAGACACAGTATATCAACGAGTTTTGGCAATAGCCAATAAAGAACAGCGAGGTTATATAACACCTCTTGAATTTAACTTATTTGCCAACCAAGCTCAATTAGCAATATTTGAGCAATATTTTTATGACGTTAACCAATTTAACAGAGCACCAGGTAATGATACTGAATACTCTAATATGTTAGATTTGTTAAATGAAAAAATAACAATTTTTCAAAAGCACGAAGTTGCACCTATTGGTATATCAACAAGTACAATAACTTTACCTACAGATTTATATAGATTAGGTACACTAAAATATATAGGTGGAACATATCCAGTGGAAATAGAAGAAGTTCGACACAATGAACTTTTAGAACTTGAAAAATCTCCTCTTACAAGAGCAACAACTTCAAGACCTTACTACGTAAGATTAACTGAAACTACAGCAAAAATATATCCTATAACAATTACTACTATAGGTGATGTAAAATGTAATTATGTAGATAAACCCGCAACAGCTTCTTGGGCTTATACCGTTGTTAACGATCAAGCATTATATAATTCTGTAGATACTATTAATTTTGAACTTCACGAATCTGAAGAAACAGAGCTTGTATTAAAAATATTAGAGTTAGCTGGAGTATCTATAAAAGAACCTCAGTTGTACCAAATATCATCCCAAGAAGAAATTAAAAAATTACAACAAGAAAAAGTATAATAGATGGGATTAATAGGAACAACTACCGAACAAAGTTATTATAGTCAAAGTAAAAGCTGGACAGGAGATGGAACAGGTGGATCTGGAACATTATCATTTAATGTAGCATCAACAGATTTTCCCACTAGACCTACACAACAAGGTAATATTGTAGTATTTATTAATGGTATTGAGATAGCTAAAAGTAATTATAGTTACAATGGCACTAGTCCTGGTGATACTACAGCTGATAGTAGTTATAATCTTCTTTTTACTAGTTCAGGTATTAATTCAGACGTACAGGAAACAAATGGTGCTCCAAAATCTGGTTTAGTTATAACATTAAAAGAAAACACCTCAACAGAGGGTTATGGTGGTTATCAACATATAAGTTTAGACGATATAATAAGTAACTTTATAATTGCTTATGTTGGTAATGAAAAAATAATCAATAGAGTTAGAAAAGCAGATGTCGCTTTTCATGCTCAAAGAGCTTTGCAAGAATTTAGTTATGATACTTTTAAATCAAAGAAATCTTTTGAAGTAGAAGTTTCTACAACTTTAATACTTCCATTACCACAGGATTATGTTAATTATACTAAAATATCTTTTGTTGAAAGAACAACTGGAATAAAAAGAGTTTTATATCCTGTAAGAAATACAAGTAATCCTAGATCAATATTACAAGATGATAGTTACGATTTTTTATATGATAGTTCTACAGGGGATTTACTTGAGTCAAATGATTCAAATGCTTGGACAAGATATAAAACTAGTAATGAAATAGATGTAGATACAACTTCAGATGAAGATTTAGAAAAAAAATCTGAATACCTTTTAGGTGGAAGATATGGTTTAACACCTGAAACTGCTCAGTTTAACGGAAGCTTTTATATTGATGAATTAAGAGGTAATATACATTTTAGCTCTAATCTTTCAGGTAAAACAATAGTAATAGATTATATAAGTGATAGTTTAGGTACTGACGCTGAAATGGTTGTACACAAATTTGCAGAAGAAGCAATGTATAAATACCTAGCACATGCTATATTAGCAACAAAATCAAATATACCAGAATATTTAGTTAATAGGTTTAAAAAAGAAAGTTTTGCTGCTAAAAGAGTTGCAAAATTAAGATTATCAAACCTTAAGTCTGAGGAACTAACTCAGACAATGAGAAACAAGTCTAAGATAATTAAACATTAAAGTATGGCAAATATAAAACATCACTTTCGTAGAGGTCGCATGAACAAAGATCTTGACGAAAGATTATTGCCTAATGGTGAATATAGAGATGCCCAGAATATAGAAATAGTTACTTCTGAAGGATCTGATGTAGGTTCTATACAAAACGTATTAGGCACTGTTTTAAAAAAAGGTAGAACATACGATGAAAATACTCAAGTATTAACAGAGTGGTCTGCAGATTCTAATTTATTTGATTTAATAGATCCAACATGCATTGGTTCTTTTGTTGATACTCAAAATGATAATATATATTGGTTTATACATTATTCTTTTTTAAATACTGCAGGCGATGCAATTACTAATGGAAGTGCTGTCGTAGAATACGAAGATAGTACTGGTGTTATACAACCAATATTAGTTGATGTAAATGATATTTTAAATTTTAGTTCTAATTATTTAATAACAGGTATAAATATCATAGATGGTTTACTTTTTTGGACAGACAACCAAACTGAGCCTAAAAGAATAAACATAAAGAAATTTAAAGAAGGTACTACCGTAGGTTCAGATCAATTTAAGGTACAAACAAAGTATCTAGGTTCTACTGGTAGCAATTTTACAGAAAAAGACATAACTGTAATAAAACTCTCACCAAATGTTAAGCCCGAACTAACCTTATCTGCTTCTAAAAGAACAGGTGCAGGAACAGGTAATGAGCCAATAACTATTAAATCTCATAGTATAAGTTTTAGAACAAGCAATGATGCTGATGGTGTAGCAAGACCATCTGGTACTGAGCTTTTTTTACAATTTCCAATAGCACCAAACTATAAAGTTGGTGATATATTGAAATTATCTCTTACTGAAAAAGATTCAATAGAAGGAGATACTGAATATGAAATAAGAGCAAAAATAACAAAAGGTACAAACTCTTTTTTAACAACATTCATAAAAATACTTACAATACCAGAAAATATTCCTTACGGAACAACAAATGATTCAGGAGCTTTTATAAGTGAATATAGTGTTGTTTTAGTTGAAGAAGATCCATTATTTGAAGATAAATTTGTAAGATTTTCTTATAGATGGAAATATATAGATGGCGAATATTCAACTTTTGCTCCATTTTCAAACGTAGCTTTTGTTCCGTCAAACTTTGAATATAAATCTTCAGATGGTTTTAATGTTGGTATGTCTAATACTGCTAGACAAATAAAAATACAAACATTGGAAACACCGCCTGTAGGTGTTATTGAAGTAGATTTACTTTATAAAGAATCAAATAATAATAACATTTATATAGTAGATAGAATAAAGACAGAAGATTTGTCTACAGAATTTCCTTATGAAATAAAAAGTGAAATAGTTGGTGATGTTGTTGAATCAAATCAAATACTTAGGCCTTGGGATAACGTTCCTTTAAAAGCTCAAGCTCAAGAGCTTAGTTCTAATAGAATACTATATGGTAATTACACTCAGGGTTATAATATAGAAAACAATAGATTACCTGACATAATAACAACACATAATTCAACAGATATAACTACAGTTGAAGCTCCTGAAAAGTCTGTAAAATCACAAAGAACATATCAAGTTGGTGTCGTTTATCTAGACCCATACAGCAGAGAAACACCCGTTTTTTCTAAAAAAGAAGCTGCTGTGCAAATATCTAAAGAACATGCTAATAAAGTAAACAGTTTAAGTTGTAAACTCAATAATAATGCACCTGAATTTGCAACTCATTTTAAACATTTTATTAAAGAATCATCTAGTGAATATTACAATATTGCATTAGATAGATATTATTTAGCAGAAGATGGTAATATATGGTTATCTTTTCCTTCGTCTGAAAGAAACAAAGTTACAGAAGAAGATTATTTAATTTTAAAGAAAAAACACAATGAAAGTGTTTTTGTAGAAGAAGAAGCTAAATATAAGATTTTAGATATTAAAAATGAAGTTCCAGATTTTATATCACAACAATTAATATCTAAGGCAACTGCAAACGTTCAAGCTAGATATGATTCTGGATTAGAAAGCGAACCTACAGTTGGTGCAATTAGTTTTCAATTTGAAGGTCCAACAGATGTTTTAAATCCAAGTTTTTACAATTCATTTTCTTCAGATTCAGAAATAGCAATCACAACATTACAAGGTAGTAATGAAGTTGCAACAACTCAAAGATATAAAATACAAAAAGGTGGTCCAACTGGAACACAAAATAGTTCTTTAGAAATATATGAAGTAACACTTAAATCACCCATAAAAGAAGCTGACAAAGATGTATTTGCTGTATATAACACTGATGGAACAGCATCAAGTTCTTATTTATTAAATACAGCTCAAAACGCAGTTGTTGAATTTAAAATTGAAGTATTACAAAAAGAGAAAAAAATAGATTCTCAATTTTTTGGTAGATTTTTTGTTAAAATAAATAGAGATTCTATTTTTGATTCAAGTATTATAGAGACTTTTCCTGCGGTACAAACCGAATTTGCTAGTATAAGAAGCGAACAAATATTAGAAAATGCTTTAAGTGATCCTGAAAATGACAACAACAACTCTATTCCACCTGCAGCCGCCTTGGCAATAAGTAGTGGTGTACCAGCTATTTTAGTTTTGGGATTTGCTGTAGCATCGTGGAATTCTAAACCCAAAAAAGATAAAAATGTTGACTGGTGTTGGACAGACACTAATCCAAAAAGTACATACGATAAAGGTGAGCATCAGCATCCTAAAAGAGGTAGTAAAAATTTTGTACTTTATTTAGCTGGAGTTGATCTACCAGGTGATAAACATGATCCAGATGAGAAATTTCAAGATATTATAACTAATCCTATGTCTAGAGATCTTAGACAAGTTGGTAACTTTATTCAATTTGAAAATGCTAAAGGATTAAAAGGTTCTATTTATAAAATAACAAAATCAGAAGTAACAACTGATTTTAGATCAAAGAAAAGAAGTTTAAGAAAAAGAACAGTAGGTAGAAGAAGAAATTTTAATATAGAGATTGAAAAAGTAACTCAAGATACTAGTAGAAATAAAGGATATGATGATCCTTTTGTGTATGAAGATGCATCTGATACAAGTGATACTGGTAGAATAGCAAAAATTCATATAGTAAGAAAACTTGTTTCAACAGATTTTCTTGATGAAAATGATATGTCATCTAATAATCCTGCTGTATTTGAAGTTGAACCTAAAGAATCTATTGATTTAGATATATATAATGAAGTTGGTAGTGCAGTACCAATATTAAAAACTGGACTACAAGTAACTGGAACAAATATAGCAGCTAATTCTGTTATAGATTTATACGATACTATAGAAAACACAATAATATTAAACAATAATACCACTGGGTCAATACCTACAGGAACTGTACTTACTTTTACAGATCCAAAAGGTATATATAGCTTTACACTGACAACAACTGGTACTATATCTAGTGGAACAGCTAATATAACAATAGCTGACAGTCAAGTTCATGGCCAAGATCATCAATTAGACTGGTTTAATTGTTATTCTTTTGGTCAGGGTGTTGAATCTAATAGAATTAGAGATGATTTTAATGCTGTTATAATAGACAAGGGACCAATTGTATCAACTGTGTTGAATGAAAAGTATCAACAAGAAATAAAACTAAATACTATAATTTACTCTGGCATATTTAATGCTACGGGTGGTGTAAATAGATTAAATGAATTTATTCAAGCTGAAAAAATTACTAAAGATTTAAACCCAGAATATGGTAGTATACAAAAGCTACATACTAGGGATGCTGATGTTATAGCTTTTTGCGAGGACAAAGTAATAAAAATACTAGCTAATAAAGATGCTTTATTTAATGCTGATGGTAATACTAATTTAACTTCCACAAATAATGTTTTAGGTCAAGCAATGCCTTACTCGGGTGAATATGGTATATCTAAAAATCCAGAGTCTTTTGTGTCGCATGCTTATAGAGTATATTTCTCAGATAAAGCCAGAGGATCTGTTTTAAGACTATCTAGAGATGGTATAACTGATATAGCTATAAAAGGTATGACAGATTGGTTTAATGACAATCTACCACTGTCTACGTCAATCGTAGGATCTTATAATGAAAGAAAAGGATCTTATAATATAACATTAAATAATTATACTCTTTGCTTTGACGAAAGAGTTGATGGTTGGACAAGTTTTAAATCATTTTTACCAGAATCAGGCGTTTCGTTAAATAATACATATTACACTTATAAAAATGGTTATTTATATGCTCATACTAACGAAAGAAGAAATTCATTTCATCAAGTTTTAGCAAAAACAGCTGCTGCTTTAACAAATGGTACTTCTTTATCTATAGCAACTCAACCTGGTGTAGATAACATTGCTATAGGTGATTATGTGTTAGGTACTGGCGTAGCTGGTGATGTTACTGTAACAAATATATCTGTACCAACTACTACTGTAGGTGGTGTAACAATACCTAATAGATCTATTAATACTACAGTTACGCTTTCTTCTAATCAAACTATATCAGATAGCACAAATCTTGAGTTTATAAAAACTTCAGATACTTCCGTTACTTTATTAATAAATGATGAATCTTCAACAATTAAAGAATATAAAACTTTAAATTATGAAGGTAGTGATTCTAAATCATTTACGTATTCTGGTACTATATCTGTTGATGCTAGTGGAAGTTCATTAAGTCCAAACGTGACTATTGGAGCAGGAACAACTCTTGCTGAATTACAAAAATCTAATTATAATTCTAATCAAATAGCTCAATTAACAGAAACATCAGCAGTAGGTTGGAGTGCTGAATCTGTAACAACAAATTCTCAAAGTGGAAGTGTTAAGTTATTTAAAAACAAAGAAGGTTTATGGAGCAATATTATATTAGGTGATACTACTTCATTATCTAACATAGACACTAAAGAACTATCAGTTCAGGGTTTAGGTTCATTTTCATCTATATCAGGTGCTGCAAGTCCTACTCAAGCAGAATTAACTATAGTATTAGCTAATTCTACAACAGATCACAATACAGATGTTTCAGCAACTAAAATAATAACTGGTGTAGCTAATGGCGCTAATTTAAACAGTGTTTATGGTACCTTAGATCTAACAATAGCTCCAAATACTGGTTACAATATATCAGCATCAAGCTTTGCTTTTAGCAGTGCGTCTGGAGTTAGTGGAGCAGGTGTTAGTAGTATTTCATTTACTCAAGATGGTGTTAATGTAAAAGCTACTATAACTTTTAGTGGAGTAATGCCATCATCAGACGATGAAATGACAGTGAATATTACTGGAGCTGCGTCTGCAAACACTTATACTTTAGCTGGAACATACGATACTATAGAAGAAAATACAACAACCGCATCAAGTGATAATATTGCTTATTCTGGAACTGGCACCTACAATGCTACTGCAGCTACTGTTTTTACTAAAACATTTGTAGCAGATGATAATTATTCTTTTAGCACTAAACCAACTGCTTTTATTGAAGAAGAAGATACTAGCGCAATAAGTAGTTACACTATAACAGATGATTGGGCAACTACTACTGCTACTGTTAATGGCGCTGTTACCAGTAGCAATGAAGTAACTTTAGATGGTGGTCATACAAGTATAGTTAATGGTATGGCTGTTGCTGGTGTAGGCTTAGGTCAAGATGCTAGAGTTCATAGTATAGGTGGTAATACTTTAATTTTAACTTCTGCTAAAACAATACCAGATGGTACAACATTAACTTTTACATCAACATCTGTAACTTTTACAGTTAAATATGTATATGGTATTAATAATCCTAAATTTGACAAACTAATTTTTACGGCTAAATCAACTGAAATATTTTCTCCAAATACAGCAGAGCTAACCGCTTTTGACGGTGGTAATAAGACAATAATAGCTGCGGGTGAAACAAAAACAATGGTAATACAAGGTTCAACAGGTTATGCTGATGAAACAAATCCAACTTTTACCTTTTCTAATGAAGCTGAGGGATCTGGAACAATAACATTTAGTCAAAGTTCTACTTCAGCAGCAACATTAAGTTTTACAACGCTTGTTGGATCACCTCAAGATGATATGATTGTTTATTCTGGTAATAATCTACCAGGACTTGATAATGGTTCAGGTGGTACTGTTGCTGGTTCAACAAAAATAAGTACCATTAGTGTTAATAAGTTTACAGGAGTTAGAACTTTAAATTTGGTTTTTACTGGAAATTCAGATGGGTCTTTAAGTGCTCCTACTGGAACAGTAAAATTTAGAAATTTTTATAATAGTGCTACAGGATTATTTCAATCAGATTCTTATACTTTAACTTTACCAGACACAGGTAGATTATCTATATCAAAAGAATATGGTGAAATTAGTGTATCTACATATTACAGATATTTTATTAGAGCCGTAGCGCCAGCAGATTTATCTTCTAGTTTTTCTGGAAATGCTACATTAGATTCTAGTAATGATTTTGCTTCATGCGAAGTTAATCAATACGCAGATCCATTAATATATATAAATGCACATCCTGATGAAGCTTTTACAGCAAAAGTTAACGGGGCTGTTAGCAGTAGCTCTACATTAAATATTGATGAAGTTGGTGGCGATATAAAAATTGGAGATATAATAACAGGAACAGGAATTTCTGGAACTGTAACTGTAGCATCAATTACTTCTTTAACGCGTTTAGAAATGTCTAGTAATCAAAGTTTAAGTGATAACGTATTATTAACATTTACAAGACCAATAATAACAGATAGTGATGGGGCTCAAATAAACATAAGAAACTTAGATAGCACCGTTACTGTAGGTACTGCTACAGCTAAGGTTAACGTTGGTGGAGGAACCAGCGCATCTACAGCAGTAGTTGTTGATAATAATAGTGGAACTATACAGGCTGGATTTTTTGTAACGGGAAGTGGAATTTCTGGAACTGTCACGGTTGAATCTTTATCTGACCAACAAAATTTGGTTTTATCTTCTAATCAAACGATAGCAGATAATGTAGATTTAACATTTAGTGGAGCTTCTGCAAATAGCAAAACTATAATACTTCAAGCCGCTAATGCAAACATAAAAACTGGTATGTTAATCAAAGGTACTAACATGCCTGTAGATGGCGATGGTGATCCAATAACTAGAGTTGTAAAACCACCTAAAACCGGTACAACTATGACTATAGACCAATTCCCTACTACAGCTCCTACTGGAGAACTTAAATTTTTAGATAGTGGTAAATACTATGCTTATGGAGATCCAGACGCTGATTCTAACTTTTCTCAAATTCCATTTAAAGTTGTTGCATCTGTAGGTGGTTCAACAACATTAACAAAACAAAGAGATATAATTATAGAGGATGATTTTCAATATGTTGAGGCAAAAATTCTTGCTAATACAGTAATAGCTGATACTTCTGCAACCCCTAACGCAGTAGGTTTATCTGGTACTGTTGCACCAGATTCCATAGGCGTAGGTAGCATTGTTACTTCAGATAGAATAACAGAAAATTATCCAAATAAAATAATAACAGTTACTCAAGCACCAGTACCTGGAGTATATTCTGCTGCAGGAAATATTTATGTTCTTATTGCAGAAGATGGTGTTGCTGTTTCTGATGCTACAGATTATGTTACATCTGGTGACGAACTTACGTTTTCATCTCCATATGGTTGGGATATTGCTATAAGTAATTTAGAAGATGCTATTACTGGTAGTAGTAAAATATATACTTTAACTGGTTTGTTGTCTGTTTCTAGATACGGGTATCAAAAATTACCAATAACGTTAGATTTAAATAATATATTATCACAATCTAGCGGATCGGGTGGAACAACAGCAACATATGTATTTATACAAAAAACATTCTCAACAGATACTCATATTTCTGGTTTAGTAATGTATCCTAAGTCAGTAGCCGTTGGTACAGGTACCTCAACAAACATAGTGTTTACAGGTACAGTCACTGGTAATTGGTATGGCAATACAATGAGTGGTGTTAGATTGTATTTAGGACCTGCTACAGCAGGGTTTAAAGATTCTTCAGGCGGTGTTTTAACAACTGGTACAAGTGGTGATGTTTCTGTAAGTTTAACTTCAACATTAACTACTGCAAACTCTAGTCCTACTGTAACGCAAGCAACTTTTACATTTACGTTAAGATTAGCGGCTGTAGCGGCGACAGGACAAACATTAATAGTAGAACCAAGAATATCTTTACCAATAGAACCTTAATAATATGGCAGATTCAATTAACTTAGTATTTAGTAAAGAAGTAAATTCATCAATACAAGTAGGTGATACAGTATATAAATCCGTTGTAACAAGCGGTGTAGCTGGAGCACCAATAGTTGTTGGAGAATGTACAGCAATTAATGCTACTAGAACTACTGTAACATGCAATATAAATGAATGGGAGGATAGACCAACTGATAGTAATTTTATGCTTTTTACAAAAGATAACAAAGCTAATTTATCTTCGTTGAAAGGTTATTATGCTGAAGTTGTTATGAAAAACAACTCCTATAATGCTGTAGAACTTTATTCTGTTGGCTCAGAAGTTGCTATAAGTAGTAAATAGTTTACAAACAATGTAATTATATTATATAATGAAATTAAATGATATTAACAAACAAGTAAAAGAAAAACCACTAAGCAAAAAACAATCAAAAGAGCAATTTATAAAGTATACAAAAGAACTAGGATTAAAGCATAGTTTTAATTTTGATGAAGCTTGGGAAATAGGTGAAGAAATAAGAAAAAGGAATACTTTTAGAGAAAAAATAACTGAAATACAACAGAAAGGTAGTGATGAAGGCTTATGGATGGATGAAAAAAAGCTTCATGAACGTAATCCAGTAAAACATAGTTTTGCTGATGGTTGTTATGTTAGGGAAATATTTAATCCCGCAAATGAGTTATTAATAACTAAAATACATAAAAAAGAACATCCATTTTTTTTAATGCAAGGAGAGATGTCAATATTGACAGAAGATGGAATTAAACATCTAAAAGCTCCATATCATGGTATAACAAAACCAGGAACAAAAAGAATTATATATACGCACACTGACTGTGTTTTCGTAACAGTACATGCAACAGAGGAGACAGACGTTGCTAAAATAGAAAAAGAAGTTATTGCTGAAAACTTTTCAGATCCATTAATAACTCAAGAAGATTTAAAATTGTTAAAAAATAAAAATAATAAAATATGAGTTTTATAGCTGTAGGTGTAGGTTTGGGTATTGCTGCTGGTGCTAAGACAACTGGCGGTATAATAGCTAAAAACAAAGCTAAAAGAGAAAAATCAATGGCTCAAAATGAGTATAATAGAAGAATGAAGGCTTATGAAGGTTTAGATACTTCTAATTTGTATGGTAATATGCAGAACACTATGGAGGATATGACAGTAAACCTACAACAAGCAGAGTTTATGAAACAGCAGCAAATGCAAAGTCAAGCTAATGTTCTTCAAACACTTAGAGCATCTGCAGGTAGTTCTGGTATTGCAGCTTTAGCTCAAGCATCACAAGGTCAAGCTAATATAGCAGCGCAAAAAGCATCGGCTTCTATAGGTCAACAAGAAAGACAAAACCAAATGCTAGCAGCACAACAAGCAGCAAAATTACAGCAGTTAGAAGCAGCGGGTGCAACTCAAGCTAGATCACTAGATTATAATAAAACATCTACACTACTAGGCATGTCTCAACAGAGATTAGCAGGAGCAAGATTAGCAGAAGCTCAAGCAGACGCGCAGATAATTGGTGGTATAGCTGATTTAGGTGGAGCTGTTGCAGGTATGGGTATGTCAGGTGCTTTTAGTGGTGGAGGATCTGTAGCTGGTGGTGTTGGAGATGCCACTAGTTCTTTGACTTCTGGTGGGTTTAATTTTAATCAAGCAAATGCTGGTAACCCTAATAACATATTGAGTTCTGGTTACAAACCTAATTTTAGTCCATTTGGTGCTATGCAAGTTG